>Ga0315279_10000668_pt1 | contig 64683 bp, 74 predicted proteins | sample YL17G06_20_MG_FD_203694 | JGI IMG/M metagenome (GOLD analysis project Ga0315279, IMG submission 203694) | Sediment microbial communities from Yellowstone Lake, YNP, Wyoming, USA - YL17G06_20 | ecosystem: Environmental > Aquatic > Freshwater > Lake > Sediment | place: USA: Wyoming | collected...
TCTGTTTTCTTCAAACACTTCATTACTTCGATCATGACTGCACATCCAACGCGGTCATCGAGAGCTTTGCCAATCACAATGTCTTTTCCAATTTTGCCAAACCTCACGTCGAAGACTATCACGTCTCCGATCTTTACGCCCATGCTCCTTGCTTCTTTCTCTGTCTCCGCGCCGATATCTACGAATAGATCGTCAAAGGTCACGACCTTCTTGCGCTCTACCTCCTTCTGTATATGCGGAGGCTTCGAGCCTACTATACCATGAAGTGGACCTTTCTCTGTGCAGACTATAACCTTCTGGGCCAACAGAACCCGGTCATCTATACCGCCGATTTTTGTGAACAGCAGAAAACCTTCCTTAGTTATGGTCTTCACAAGCAAGCCTATCTCGTCCATGTGAGCTGCAAGCATCACCTTAAGCGCGTTCTTCTTTCCTCTTTTTATTCCGATTACATTTCCAAGTTTGTCTTCCCTGACCTCGCCAACGTAAGGCTTCAGGAATTTCTTCATCAAGTCCGCAACTTCTTCTTCCCTACCCGTCACACCGTAAGCATTCGAAAGTTTCTCTAACATCTCGACGAACGTCATCACAAATTCCTCTCAAAGAGTATCTAGAGTCGCAAAACTCCGTATTAAACAATTGCGGTACGCATCTACAAGGAAGACTGAAAATCTTTAACCGCGATCCGCCTATTGAAAGGTGTGATCAAATGCGGAAAAGCGTGCAAATCAGCTTGATCGCAGTTTTTGCGGCGCTACATGCTGTGCTGTATTTCATTTCGTTTGGGTCTTGGAGAAATTGGGGAATATATCTCGAAGCCATCGAAGGAATAATCTTAGGTCCAAAGACAGGCTTTGTGGCCGCTTTTCTTGGAAGCGCAGTTGCCAGAACGATCAGGCCCGACGCTCTTTGGATGTTCGGAATAGTAGCGGAACCCGTTAGCGTTTTAATGGTTGGGTTCTTGGCCAAAGCCAACTGGAAACCTGTTCTTGCGGTCTACGCTGTAATGCTCTCAGCGTATTTTGTTCACCCATATGGCAGAGCGCTTCCTCTGTGGACTATCCTAGACGTCCTCCTGGCCTTGGTTCTGATTTATCCAGCAGCGAGACTCGGCAAGCACCTGTTCAGGAACGATGTCAAACGCGCGACTGGCGCAATAGTTCTCGTTTCGTTCGTATGCGTGGCAACAGACTCGCTTGTCAGGGTTTTTCTGCTTATTCCGTGCGGCTTGTACAATCCGTTCTATGCAGGTTTTGAGGCGTTGTACGTTGATTTCGTAGGAGCCGCAGCGAGTTCCTATTTTGAAGACATTGTTGCTGTGATCGTTTCGCTTGTCGTCGGCGTGCCCCTTTTGACAAGCTTATCCAAGCTGAAGCTGATCGAAGAAAAAGGGAAAGAAAAGTGAAAGCTACGGATTGTCATGCTAGCCTGACGATGACTGTTGCTGGTTTCTAAGCTCCAGATAGTCAGTGAGCAGCAGAATACCTTGTATCAACAGGAATATCCCGACTACAATGTTGAGCAAATCTCTCCAGACTAAGACGACGATACCGAAGATTATGCAAAGAATAGCCAGAGCAGGTTTGGACATGGTTATGCCTATCTTCCTCAGTCCCTTGTCAACTACATCTGCCAATTTTGGTCACCTATTCAACAGACTTTCTCTTAAACAGCCTAAATCATATTTAAATTGTTCGAACACCGTGCTGGAAATGACAATTCTTAAAACACTTAAGCCTGCCAATAGTAGACGGAGTGTCTGATCCTGTCGAAACAGCAATTCAACAGAGTATTCATTTTCATAGACACCGAAAAACACGCAAGCCCCTTTGACATTTTGACAACAACAGACATTTTCCCAGATGCCCTGATACTCAAGTACGAAGACGTCACTGTGGAAGACGTCGAGCAAATAGTCTACGACGCCATGTTTCCACGAGGACCCGAAGGCGCCAAACACACGAAGATCTTCATTAACGGCAGAGACCCCAAAACAGTAAACGACGTTCTCGAAAGAGCGGCGAAGTGCATGTTTCCACCTTTTGAGCTAGCAATTATTGTTGACCCGAGAGGCGCCTACACGACTGCTTCAGCCGCAGTGGCGAAGACACTGCAGTTCTCCATTATCAAAGGGTTCGGAACCTTAGAGGGCAAGACAATTGCCATCCTTGCGGGAACGGGGCCAGTGGGCCAGACTGCTGCGCGACTCTATGCATCCGAGAAGGCAAGTGTGATCATCACTTCTCGAGATCTTCAGAAAGCAGTTTCATTAGCAACTAGGATAAATGAAGAACTTAAAGACGAAAGAGTCCAAGGCGTCAAGGCTCAAACCGCTGAAGAAACTGGAAAGGCCACAGAACAGGCGGAAATCGTTCTTTCCACTGGCGCAGCTGGAACCCAGATTCTGTCTCTGAACTTGTTGAAGAATTACGCGAAGAAATGCCGCGTTGTGGCTGACATCAATGCGATTCCGCCTTTGGGAGTTGAGGGGTTAGAAGCGGATGCTGATGGAAAGGAGATTTTGCCAAGAGCTTTTGGGATTGGCGCGTTGGCAATTGGAAAGCTGAAGAATCAGGTCGAAATAGAACTGATCAAGAAAGCAACTATCGAACCCAAAGGAATATTTGACCACAAGATTGCCTACGCAATCGCCAAGAAAACGGTACTTGAGAAGACTAAAGAGGAAAGGAAGGCTACAGCAGAAACTCCGAAACACTGGCTACCTTAGGGCATGATCAAAAAAGAAAGGGAGACTATTTCATATCTTTCTTCAGTTGTACTGGTTCGCCGAATCTCTTGAACTTCTCCAGAACGGCTCTGCACGTATCCATTACGCGCACAGCGTCTTGTGGATATATTTTGGGATCGCGGGATGTGTCGATCAGCTTCATCAGCTCAAATACGCTGAAGGCCACTTCTTCTATGACTCTTTCAAGATTCTTTGCACCAGATGTCCTTGCGAATTCTCTGAGCAACTCCACCGCTATTGGACTCATGTCACTCAGGTCTACAGTCGTTTCTTCTTGAGCATTCATTTGGCGTCACTTACCTTTTAGGTGGTTGCGATTTCTCCTGTTGCGCTTTCTCTTTCTGTTTTTCCGCTTCTTTCACGACTTCGACTCCCATTTTGGCGGCGATAGCTGCTCTTGCAGTTTCCGTTATCGGAAGCTTGCCCATAAGATCAGTAATGTCCACGCCTTGATTCTGCAAAGCTACAAGCATTGCTCCGAAGTCCGCCCCCATTTCTGCACTAACCGGAATGCCCAGTATATTGCTTTCGCCGCTGGTTACCAGGTTTATCTTGGCCACTTTTAGTCCTTCTGCTAACGCTGAGAACTGAGCTCTCTTGATGTCTACTTGCGCCCTGATCATTTCAACGGATAGACCTGCATCGGTGTACTGTTTCAGTGCAACGGCTTTCTTCTCTGTTCCTTCTGCTTCCGCAAACGCTTTCTGTTTGGTAACATCCGCTTCTGCAAACCCAGTCATCTTCGTAACCTCAGCTGTTGCGCCGCCTCTCTTCTTTGTTGACTCCGCATCTCCCTCCGCTTCAACTATTTTCGCTTCTTTTGACACTTCAGCGGTTCCCACGGTCAAGGCTCTTGTTGCCTCAACTTTCTCTTTGTTAGCCTCAAGTTCTGCTCTCGCCACCATTTGATCAGATAGCTTCTGTCTTTCGCCGATTTTCTGGTCTTTCTCTATCTGGCGTGATCTGTATTCTTCTTCGTTCTGCGCTCTTTGCAGTTCCTTTTCCTTGTTTGTGACCGATTCTACGATTGATGCTTCCTTCTCGTATTCTGCTATTTGCTTTCGGGTCTCAGTTTCTATGACCTTGGATTGTCTCCTTTCTAGATCTTTGATTACTGTATAACCTTCTATGTCCGTGAAGTGAATTACCTCAAGGTCGATTAGTTTCAGACCCCATCCTTTCAGTTCCTCGTTCACTCTGTTTTCCACTTCTTGGGAGAATTGATCTCTCTGCTTCATTATGGCGAACACGTCCATTGCCATGGATGCGTTTCTAGTTATAGCCTCAATGAGATCCTTGACATCCTTTTCAATTGCCGGAAAGCCAATTCCTGTTTCCCCATGCTCCACTTCTCCTAATCTCTCCGCAGCCAAAACTGGATCAAAAATGTTCAGATAGCATCGAACGTCACTAGAGAACTTGGCCATATCCTTGTCTCGCAAGGGAATGTTATTGATCTGAATCTGAATGTTCTCTAAAGGCAATACTGCACGCTGTTGAATAACTGGAACATGCCAATACGCACTTTTGGCTTTCTCGTCTCTCGAATAGAAAAGTCGTCTGCCTTTGCCTCTTGATACGACTACGTGAGCCTCGTGCGCTGGAACCACCGTGTAGCTTTTGGCGATGACTATTATAATCAAGGCTATGACAATCACTATTATCGTGCTTACTAAGAATATGTCGCCCTCAAACATTCTTCTCTCTGTTCTCCTTCCTAATTATTCTTTGATGGTTTGATTCAACACCAGAGTATTTAAATGTGACGATTGATGCAAAAAGCATAGCAGTTTGTGATTTTCCGAATGCACAGTTAATTCCTAGCATATTATCCAAATCCCGAAACCCGTGAAAACCCTTAAAGAAGATGAAGAACTACTCAAATCAGGGTTCGAATATGTCACGGATAGAGACGGAGTCAAGATTTACCGCAAACGAGAATAGACTCGAGATCATCGGCTATGACGATAAGGATCCGCTAGGGCCAGCCTTCATCGTCAAATCTCCAACGGGACACACTCTGAAGATTTCAGACACATTTGCAGAAATGTTTTCGATGTGGGCTGGACGTGTGCTGATTACCGCTGACACTGAAAAGTGGGCTCTGACAGCAGCAAATGCCGCGACGGGTCTCGCTACAAGCGTAATTATGTCTCCTGCTGAAGCAGGAATTGAGGGTTTTGTACATGCTGACACGACACCTGACAATCGCACGGGTATTCTGATCCAGATTTTCAACCGCAACAGATTTGACCTAAAGAGTCAGATGATACTCCGCATAGGACAGTGTGTAATGACCTGCCCAACTACTTCGGCTTTTGACGCTATGCCAAATGCGAAGAGAAGGTTAAAGATTGGTCGAAGCTTGCGCTATTTTGGTGATGGATTTCAGAGAAAAGGCATAGTTGGCGAGAGAAGAATCTGGAAGATCCCAGTGATGGAAGGCGAGTTCATTGTGGAAGACACTTTTGGAACAGCGGAAGCTGTGGCAGGTGGGAATATTCTCATTCTAGCCAAGGACAAGCTTTCAGGATTAAGCGCAGCGGAGAAAGCTTCGGAAGCCATCAAGACTAAGGCAACCCAAGTTATTTTGCCATTCCCTGGCGGAGTGTGCCGTTCAGGATCGAAAGCCGGCTCCTTGAAGTACAAACTCAAAGCTTCAACCAATCATCCTTACTGCCCAAGGTTGAGAACGCTCGTTTCGAATTCGCAGTTGCCCGAAGATGCTGGTTGTGTTTATGAGCTTGTTGTTGACGGTTTGACAGTTGATGTGGTCAAAAAAGCAATGGGCGAAGGCATTAAGGCAGCTGCAGCCGTTTCGGGCGTAGTAAGGATCACTGCTGGGAACTACGGAGGCAAGCTGGGACCATACAAGGCATTTTTGAGAGAAGCCGCGCAAATAGAAAAGAAGCAGTAAAAGAAAAACGGTATGTCGCGAGTTTCCTATGGAAAGTGCTCTCCGTAGTGTGCGCTCAGGTAGGCGAAGTCAGCCGGACCGACTTTGCCATCGCTGTTAATGTCGCAGTTGGGGTTCCATTTGGGTTCACTTGGAGTAGAGCCATAAGCAACCGAAAGAAAGGCAAAGTCTGCGGGACCAACTTTGTAATCTCCATTTACGTCGCCTGGAATGCTCAGTTTCACAACTTCAAAGTCAAGCTCATTATCATAAGTGTCTGTTTCGCCTAAGATGGGGTCTGCGCACGCGGTTATTGTGTAGTTGCCCATGGCAAAAGGTTTTCCGTTCCACGTGAAGTTTGTGTTCCATGTGAAATTGATGGTGGCGATTTCGGCTCTTGCCAGAGTTACGTTCTGTGACGCAATTTCCCCGCAATAGGGCATGTCTGCGAGGATTTCTGATCTTTCCAATGCTCTGCCGTAGACTCGTATTTCATCAATAAGACCATCGAACCGTCTTGCGTTCGTGCCCAGATAGTTGTCCCAACCGATTCTCAGGGACTGATTGTTGGTTACCAGAGTGTAGTTTTCAGCAGGCACATTGGCTATTTCCGTTCCATCAAGGTAGACTCTGAGGTAATTGCTGTCATATACTCCTGCGATATGGTGCCATTGATTCAACGCTGGCGAGATTGCTTTGGTCGTGACCGCGCGTATCCCTGTCGAATTTACCATGAATTGGACATGCGTATGCGTCTCGTTCGAATAGAGAAATATGAGCGAGTAGGCGCCAGCCTTGCTGACGATGCCTGCATGGTATTGACCAAATTCGTCGGGGATCTTGCCGTAGGATTTCGGGGAGATCCAAGCTTCGACTGTAATGTTCTTCGTTATATCCAAACTGGGCGAATCAAGAACGTTGACGCAGTCGTCGATTCCGTCGAAGCTCAGAGCCTTTCCGCATTTTCCGTCAGCCCATGCAGTGCCATTGTAAAGAGTTCCATTATTGCCGCAGCCAGAGCCGTCATGAGCCACGGTGCCCAAGCCCTCATCAGCATTCCAGTAGCCAACCAGACCAGTTGGCAAAGTATAGCTGCCTAAGCTGTAGTTTGCAGCAAGCCTGAAGCTCTCGGTCTCGCTACCTTCATTTTGCACCGTGACGCCTACGCTCACGTTAAAGCCTTGATGGGCATAGATTTTGTAAGGTGTCACGCTGAGAATGGCAACATCCACTGCATCCCCGAGAACATAGAACCTGTCGCCCATGCTGGAGAAGACCTTACCATTGGCTACGCCTATATCAGTGATCAAGCCTGTCACATTCGGCTTGAAGGACCATATTGGTTCTCCGTTTGATTCGTTTAGGACAAACAGAAGAGGTGGCGAAGACATGGAACCAACGAAAACTTTATGATCAGCGACCCGCGGTTCGATCATTGGGCCGGCCGTTCCTCCTATATGGTAGGACCATAGAATCTCTCCTGAATCCTCGCTGATTGCATAGACTGTTCTGTTGTAATCACCTGCACCGACGAAGAGTTTGCCGTAAGCGACAACAGGGCCTTGATTCAGATATCCTCCAACTGGCCCGTAAGTCTTTACGAGAGAACCGTCGTACTCGTCCAAGACGTAAATCATCCTGTCACCTCCGCCAACGTAGACCATGCCACCGACAACGACGGGCGTGGATTCCAGAGACCAAGTAAGATAGCTGCTTTGCCATATCTGAGAACCATTGCTCGCGCTCAGGGCATAGACTTTCCCTTCGTTCCATGTGGCAACAAAGACCATGCCATCCGCAGCTGCAGGATTAGAGTATAGTGAATATGCAAATGAGTGGTTCCAAGCGAGCGCCCCTGTTGAAGCATCTAACCGAGCAACAAAGCCAGCGCTGCTCTTTGCAAAAATGGAGCCATCATCAAAAGCAGGGCTACCAATACCGAACGTGACGTTCCATCTTAGAGTCCCGTTGTTCTTGTTCAGGGCATAAATCACTCCATTTGAGTCTTGCACATAGACCATATTGTAAGCGACAGTAACGTAGCCAGAGGTGAATGGGGTAGTAGTGCTCCATATTTGTTCTCCCGTGAGTGCATTCAAGGCGCAAGGGCTGTTACCTGAAGACAGGAAGACCTTGCCGTCGACAACAGCGAAGTATCCAGACGCGTTTTGCGTCCATAACGTGTGGTTCGTGGCGGGAGCCGACGAATTCGAATATCCTGTGCGCCCAGCATCGTGCCGCATCATGGGCCACCAATCAGTCTGAGAAGACCCTTTTGGAGACACCCACCCACACACTTCGTCAAAAGCTGCTCCCTGGGGAAATGCGCACAAACAGAAAACCGAGAAAAACAGAAGAATCACAATGAACAAAGCCAAGCTCTTCGTTTTCTTCCTATGGGCTGGCTCTGTCCTCGAGACGATATTGCTTGACACTCTTTCCTTTCTCCTTTTTCCTACTGGTTTCTTGCTGGAAGAGAGAGAACAAGGGCAATCATTGGTATTTCCTGGCTAGGATTTCTAGAGAAGTCACTGCAGGCAACTCTTCCGAACATATAGTTTCTGGCGCATTTTTTTATAAATCTTGTGATCGAATCTTCTATGTAACCATAGATAAGTCTGTGTCGAAAGTCGAAACAATCATGGCTCAAAGACTTGTTGATCTGAAACGCAAACGGGTTTCCTTCGCTCTGGGCCAATCGATTCGTCCTGATCTGAGCACACTGTGGCTTCTGGGTGGCAACTTTTATTTGGCGCTATGTAAACTAGCTTAGCAACCAGATGTACTATTCGTGAAAGTCAATTGAGCGTCAGCAAAAAGACTTCCTTGGAGTTGTTCAGGCTCAAAAAAACACTGGACAGTCTGGCACGCAAGGAGGGACGGGGCACAGAGCTCGTTTCTCTTTATGTTCCGCCTGGGAAGCAGATAAGCGATGTTTTGAACACTCTGAGGGATGAGTATGGGACGGCCTCTAACATCAAGTCTACGACGACCCGCAAGAACGTCATGGACGCTATTGTGAAAGTCCAGCAGCGGCTCAAACTCTTCAAGGACCCAGGCGAATTCGGGCTGGTCATTTTCTGTGGCGCAATCCCGCAGAATGGCGCGGGAAGCGAAAGAATCGAAACCTATGTCATCATCCCTCCTGAACCCATATGCATATACCTTTACAGATGCGATGCAAGATTCCACACCGAATACTTGCAGGAAATGCTGAGAGAGAAAGAAACATACGGCATACTTCTCATAGACGCCTCGGACGCCACGATAGCCACGCTTCAGGGCAGAAGACTCGAGATAGTAATGCAGATGACGTCAGGCGTGCCCGGCAAAACCCGCGCAGGCGGACAGTCAGCCAGAAGATATGAGAGACTTCGAGACATGAGGCTTCAAGAGTACTTTACGCGTGTGGGCAAGCATGCCAATGAAGTGTTCTTGCCTATCGAAGACCTGAAAGGCGTGATACTGGCTGGGCCAGGACCGACGAAATATGATTTTGATAAAGGCGAATACCTGAACTACATGTTGAAGAACAAGATCATTGATCTGATCGACACAGCTTACGTGGAAGAGCAGGGTGTCAAGGAAGTTGTCGAAAAGGCTCCAGAAATAATGCGGAAAGTCCGGTACATAGAAGAAAAGAAGATAGTGCAACAGTTTCTGTACGAGATTGGGCATGACACAGGAATCGTGACCTACGGTGAAGACTATGTTCGCAGAGCGCTACAGAATGGAGCCGTCAGAATACTACTGCTTTCCGAAGGGCTGGATGCGGTACGGGTCACGGTGAAGTGCAACACGTGCGGTTACCAAGAGCAGCGGACCGTCAAGAGCCAGGACATGATCAGCTTTGGACAAAGCCTCTTTGGAAAACCGTGCCCAAAATGCAAGGCTCCATCGTTGACTGTCGCGGATAGACAAGACATTGTAGATGACCTTGCCCAACTGGCTGAGTATACAAATGCGGAAGTTGAGATAATTTCAACGGAGACAGAAGAAGGACAAATGCTCAAAAACTCCTTCGGCGGCATGGCCGCCATATTACGGTTCAAGATGCAAGGCTAGCAGGCAATCTTCACTTACCCAGCAGAATGCGTTCCATCTCACTCTTGCCAACGCTGCTAACCAGCAACCTCTTTTGCCTTGAGGAAAAACCGGAAACAAGCTCGACTTTCTTATGAAAGAGCCTTGACAGCTCTTTGACAAGTTCCCTATTGACCTTACCCTTAACTGGCTCTTCTCGACAATAGACCACAATCTCGTCCCCTTCAGAAGCTATTCTGAATGCCTTTGAACTAGGCTTGACGAACACTTCAAGAATCGAGCCTTCTTTCGTCTCGACGATTTTCATAATCTTTCAGCTTAAAGATCTTGACTGGGATCAATAAAAGCCTATCAGGCGCCTATGCTCAGACGGAAAAGAATAAGGCTCAAACACGGTTCAAGATGCTCAGGGCGCCCAAGATGAAGCATCCGTCACTGTATTTAGACTGGTATTTGCACGTGCCACATGTGAAATATGATTTCCGCTCAAGCGGCATAGCTCACTTTAAGTTCGACTTTGCCATGGACAGATTTGATTTGAGCGCCAACTATGATCACGGCAACCCTGAGACTTCCCAAGCACTTGCCCAAATGTACCACGTAAGACCCGAAAGCGTCTTCATTTCAAGCGAGGGTGCTTCAGGACAAAACGCACGAATAGTCAGATGTTTGGCTGAAAGAAATGAAAGAAAAACCGAAGCCATCGTTGAATGTCCGACCTACGAACCGCTGTTGCGACAGGTTGAAGAGCATTTCCCCAAGGTGAAGAGGCTAGAGAGAAGCGAAAAAGAAGCGTACCGGCTTGACGCTAACGAACTCGGAAAAATCATCACAGACAGAACAGGGTTGCTCGTGTTGACTAACCCGCATGCTCCAAGCGGGGCTATAGCAGGCAAGAGCGAATTGAAGGAAATAATGCACGTTGCAAACGAGCATGGTTTCCACGTGCTGTGCGACGAGATTTACGCCGAATTCGACCGAACCTCGGTGCCGACCATTTTCTCCGTTGACTCGGAACATGGCATCGTCTCAACCAGCTTCACAAAGGCTTATGGACTTGGAGGATTAAAGCTCGGCGTAACCTTGGCCAACGAAGAGCTTGTGGAGGAATTTTACTTGGATGTCTTGAACACGGTAGGCAACAGCCCGAATTTAGTGCAAGCTGCGGCGACAGAGCTATTGACCAAGGGCAGAGAAAAACTGGAAAGGCACAAGCAGAAATGGACGCCCCTCAAGAGAGAGACTGAACAATGGCTGGACAAGAATGGCTTCGAGTATTTCCCAAGCAAAGCCGGAGTCACCTACTGGGCGAAGCTGCCAGTGAAAGACAGCTGCAGATGGATGAATCAAAACGCGATTCCACGCCACAGTTTGGCCGCAGTACCGGGAACTTTCTTCCTTTTCAAAGGCGGAAACAGACTTGTAAGGTCAGACATGATTAGACTGAGCCTCGGAAACATAGATCCAGACGGCTCAGACCTACATGAAGGCCTAGAATCGCTGGAAAAGGCTCTAGCCAATCACCTGCGCACAGGCTGAAAACAGGCTTACGCTTCCATCAAGTGAACAGCTGAAACCGCCCTCCCTGAGTTCTGAGACCTAAAAGTCACTGGAAGTGACGAAAAGTCACCAAATCCCCCCTGAGAAAAACGCACAACACACTGACCCAGCACATCATATTCCATAGCGCCGCCGTTGATTGGTAAACTGGAAAAGAATAAAGGTCTGACCTGTTTCCTATGAGCTTTCAGGAATGCCAGGAGAACGCAGTCAGATGTCCAGAATCACAGGCTACGCACGTTCACTGTCTCTGGGCGTGCCGTTCAATGCCTTTTCACGGGACATTTGGTTGATCTGCCTTTCCAATGTTATAGGCGCTCTGGGCGAGGGCATGTACTTCTGGGTGTTCCCCCTCTACATCAAATCGCTGCAAGCTGATTATGTACAACTTGGTGCAGTATTCTCAGCCCTCTATGGCGCATCTGCCCTGGTACTCATTCCAGGCGGCTTGCTAGCTGACAGATTTGACCGAAAAAAAGTTCTCATATTGTCATGGATACCGTGGGGGCTATCACCCTTAATCTATTCTTTTGCCCAAAGCTGGCAACAACTAATTCCAGGCGCTATATGCTGGGGGATTTCAATGCTCGGCTTGCCAGCTGTGAACGCATACATCATCTCATCAGTCACCGACAAAGGAAAACTTGCATCTGTTCTCTCCTTCGTGTGGTCTTCCTATTCCTTCAGCTACATTTTTGCGCCCACGATCGGCGCCTTCCTCGCGGAAATCACCGGCATAAGATGGGTCCTACGTCTGTCCGCACTGCTGTGCGGCGTAGCCACAGGCGTTTTCCTGTTCTTGCACAGTCAAAACCCGAGAAAAGACAACAAGATGTCGAGAGAAATCAAGATGTCTTCGGATAAGGAAAGAAGGCTCTGGCGTCAGGTTCTCACATGGGCTGGCTTCTTCACTGCGACCACGTTTTTCCTGACTGTAGGCAGGACCTTTGTCCAGACTTTTCTGTCTGAGAACATCGGACTGAGCGAATTCCACATCGGATTGTACGGGTCGATCGGATATGCAGGCACGACATTCATTGGAATCGCAGTGGGTCGTCTCGGCGACAAATGGCGCAAAACAGGCGCCTTCAGCCTATGCCTAGTTTTCCATTTTCTCTCGATCGCACCCCTGCTTCTGATCCGTGAACCGACAGTGTTGATGACCAGCGCATTTCTGTTTGGCGGCGCGATCGTCACAGGATCTCTGGTGAGTTCATTCGTGGGAACCGTTGCTCCAGAAAACAAGCGCGGGCTATGGGTTTCAGTACCGCAGACGTTGAGTTTACTGGCTTCTTTTGCCGCTCCTTTTCTTGGCGGCTATCTGTACTCGCAATCGCCAACGTACGCTTTTGCGTTTTCGATCGTGCCAGTGCCTTTCCTGATTCTTTTCGCTCTGGCAGTATTGAAAGAATGACACTTCATTATAGAAGCTCTTATATCCCGCGTATCACGTTGATAGCGGAAAAACTCGTGCGCTGGAGTGACGCAAGCATGGACTTGATGGCCATATTGCTCATTGCAATCGGGCTGGCAATGGACGCTTTTGCTGTCTCTGTTGCGCACGGCCTGACCTCAAGAGAATCCAAGAGCAACGGTGCCTTGAAAATGGCCCTGTCTTTCGGATCTTTTCAGGCTTTGATGCCCGTGCTGGGATGGACAGCAGGAATGAGTGTGAGCTTCTTCATTTCTGGTTTTGATCACTGGGTGGCTTTCGGTCTTCTGAGTTTTGTAGGGGGGAAGATGATCTATGACGCAATCGCTGAAGACCCAAGTGAAAGAAAGCCAAAACTGCTCACAGCCTACGTTCTGCTGATATTGTCTGTCGCAACAAGCATTGACGCCTTGGCTGTGGGTCTAAGCTTTGCGTTTCTGAAGATGTCGATCATTACTCCCATAATCGCAATCGGATCTGTGACCTTTCTGTTATCATTTCTCGGCGTTACATTCGGCAGCAGACTTGGGCACCTCTTTGAGAATAAGATTGAGATCCTAGGCGGAATCATCTTAATATCGATCGGAATAAGAATCCTACTTGAGCACTCTACTGCAATCGTTGCATAAGAATAAACTGAGGAAATAATGCGTAACGTCAGTGGTCTTGGAAGAAACGATCATCAGAGGCGACAGGCAGTGCAAGTTCCGAATTGTCCTCTAGGATGATGCGGCTACGCTGCAAAAGCTGAAATAGAATCGAGTGATTGCGTTCACAGTAACCTTCAATGTATTGAATTGGAGTCCATCCGGAGACGAATGATCATGCGAAACGAAGACGGATTCGTGAAGCGCCTGCAGCAACGCGGACTGAACCGGGTACAGGTTGACTTCTGCCTGGGTACCGTGAGAGAGTTCGAACAATATCTTGAAGCAAAAGGAGCATCACTCGATTCTGTCACAGTGGACATGCTTAAGCGCTATGTGGCACTGTTGATGGAAGAGGGCAAGAACTCCATGGACAGGCTGATCGCTCTCGCTCGCTACTGTGGCTTCGCCAAAAAGAACGATCACTTCATCTACCTAGTATCGCTCGTCGGAGCTGCAGATGTGCTGCCGGGCATAGGCGAGAGGCTTGTAGCCATTGCAGAAGAGGATGTGCGAAAAAGAGTTTTCAAAGATATCAAAATGCCTCCGTTGGGTTCTCCTCAGGAAGATTATCCGCCGCTAACGCAGAAGATTGTGGAAAGGATGGAGGCGGAGCTCCCAATTGAAACGTGCAGGAAGATCCTCACATGGAACTACCACAAGGTGCCACTTGAGGCTTTCGAAGAGATGAAGGAAAGGTTCGAGAAGGCAAAAAGCATCGACGAGTTTCTTGCCGACGAGCACAAAAGGTTCGTGGAGGAACTGGCTGGGTACATGAAAGATGGGCAGTTGTGGTACGAGCAGGAAATCACGCCCGCGGTTCTCGAGTTCGTCAAGAAAAACCCAGAGATCAACCTGGGAGTCAGGCGGAGCAACAAGATATATGCCCTTAAATTCCCGTACGCGCCGGAGCAGTATCTGAAGGAGAAGGACCCCAGAATGAAGAGGTTCTACGCCTGCCACTGCCAGCTCGCAAGGACAGCTGTGCGCGACGGCAAGCCCAACATCTCGTCGACATTCTGCTACTGCAGCGCCGGCTACGAGAAGATCCGATTCGACGTGATATTCGGCGAGCCAGTTGAGATCGAGCTGCTTGAAAGCGTGCTAAAGGGAGATCCACAGTGCCGCTTTTCCATCACGATCCCGAAAGGCAAAATGAAATAGGCACAGGGTGCTGTGAACGCAATGAAAGTTTCGCTGCTTGCGCTTGAAGGATTATCGCCTTCTCAACTTCCAAATTGGAAAAGAGAAATGCAGCTGATTGCAGGACCAGTCGTCGTCATATCAACGATCGACAGAGAAGGGATTCCGAACGTTGCGCTGAAGACGAATTTCATGATTCTCAGAGCTTTGGCGCGCGCCTTCAAAGAAACAATAAAAAGGAGAAACAATAGACTATAGCTTCAGGTGCAGGTTGAATGGTTCACGCTGCTGTTTGCTTAGAGAAAGAAGTCTTGATAAAAGACACGCCTATTGATGAGGTCATCAGTTTTTGCAATGAAGTATTGAAAGAAATGAGACTGAAGATAGAGAAGGAAGAATCCGCTCGTGACGGAAAAACAACAATCTTTGCAAGCGAACGTGCGTTGATCCCACTGGTATTGAGAACGTTGTTGTTTCCATTCAGTATGAGCGAATACGTTAAAGCGGCTCAACGGTCTGGACTGCACGTTGTTGTCTCATCCAGCGATGATGGAATCCATGTGTATTCTTGCGGAATCGCACTCGACGAGGTTACTGGGAAATTGGCTAAGTACACGAAGGAAGAGGTTGTTGAGGAGGTCACGGACATGATGGAAGCTCTGAGTTTTGAAGACAGATTCATTAAAGGACTTCTGAAGCGTTTTCCTAAGGCAAGGCAGATAAGGTAGAGATTCAGTCAAGCACTCAACTGAATTGCATTATTCTTTGCTAATCTCTTTCACTATCCTGAGGGCTTCTTCCACGTGTTTTGTAGCGTTAAGCTGAGAAGAAAACGCGTGTCTGACAATTCCTTTTTTGTCAATGATGTAGGTTACTCTGCCGGGAAGAAGCCCAAAACTTGAGGGTACGCCATAGAGTTCTCTGACTTTTCCACCCTCGTCGCTTAACAGGATGAATGGGAGTTTATTCAGTATGGCGAATCTGTTGTGAGAATCGACGGATTGTGAGCTTATCCCTATTACTTGAGCGCCTGCTTCTACGAATACGTCGTAGCTGTCTCTGAAGGTACATGCTTCAGCGGTGCAACCTCTCGAGAAGTCTCTGGGGTAAAAGTACAGAACGATGATTTTGCTGCCGATGCAGTCCCTTAGGCTTGTCATGGACCCTGTTTGGTCTGGGAGCGTGAAGTCTGGGGCTGTGTCTCCGACTTTGACATTACCTTTCACGGTTGCTTCGCCGCTCATGTTTGTGTAACCTCACATGCTCTTTTAGACGTAAGCATTAATAAAAGCAGCAGCAATCAGCGAACATGGTTGAAAAATGGTTTGCATGCGTGTGTGCAACGATGCTAGGGTCCTCTATTTGGATCCTAATGTGTTTCTATTCTTGATGTGTGTTGTTGGAGTTTGAAGCTGCCCAAACGACAGAAACCAAGCACTTTCACCAGTAAGCGTCTGTTTACACCCTAATTGGGAATGGACCGGTGGGGACTAGCCCCCAAACGGGTTCAAGTCCCACACTTATTATACTTTAGAGATAACCATATTTTACACTGGGGGTGCGGTTTGCCCTCCTCTTTACAGGCCCCCGCAACTCTTACGCGCGCGCAAACGGGCTACGTCGACTTTTCTTTTCGAGTAGACACCGGCGCAAACAACAGTCCAAAAGCCGCGCCCAAGGCGATACCTAGCCCCACATTACCTATGGCGGCGCCTATCAGATAGCCGAATGCCGTTCCAAACACTAACCCCACTCCAGCTAGTGACACGTCTTTTCGTTTTGCATTCATTCATTTCACCTCCTCAAAAAGTTGATAAGTAGTTCCCGTAGCCACAAAGGCCAGAAAGGGCAGGATTATGGCAGTCAGAGTAAGGTCCACTTCAAGATAGACACCTGCTGCAATGCCGATTATCCAAAGCAGCAAATTCCCAAATGTTGCGCCGTACCGCTTCTTCTGGAACAAAACAACTTTGCCGTAAGCCACGGTTTTCAGCAACAAGCTGTAGGCATCCTTTCCAATTGGCGTAAGCTCGTACTTGCCCTCTTTTGCCTCGATGAATGGCGTTAATTCCCTGAGGTGGTAGGACAGCGTCGGACTATCGGGGATCTTACTCGCGTTCAAGACTTCAGTAAAGCTAATGCCCTTCTTCTCTCCAATGAGGCGAAGAATGTCCCGTCTCTTTTGATTCTCTAACGCCTTGAAAACGTCCTGCTCAAGGTTCTTGAAAGCTTCAGGTTTTTCTCCCATATTCTTAACCTCCGACACAGTATAGGAAGAAGGCAGAAATAAGCCCCTACGTGAAGCCGATTTTAGTAAAAATTCTTTTACTTACCAAAACCGTAGCGAAAGGCACTTTTCACTTTAACCAATCTCTCTCAACTGCGCCGAGGGGTCGTTCCGACGCCCTCCTTTTTAATAATATGCGCCATAGGCACGAGCCCCGAGTGATCAGCCATGAAAAAGAAAACAGCCGTCTTAGCCACACAAGACGACCTCCTTGTGGATTTGACGTTTCACAGCGTACCCGCCTCATTGCTCACGGAGTTCGCCGAGAAAATCGTGAAGCCCTATTACCAGGGCAACATGAATGCTGCCATCCAAGATCTCATCATCAAAGCAGTAGCGGAACAGGCCTTCGTCCTTTCACACGTAACACACGTCCGAAATTGCGTGGAGACCTAGGGGATGGGCAAGCCTGTTCCTTCGCACAGGATAGCGCGCGCACGACTTAGAATTCGTATTTTTCTAGTATTTTCCGTTCTTCTTCTCCAGTTATCTCTGCGACAACGTGAATGTAGTTTCCAAGTCCTGAGTTCTCGATTCTAGGTTTCAGCAAATTGTCGATTTGGAAAATGCCTGCAGGATTGGACATTGTGATACTCACTGTAACCGGTTTCTCATCGCCTTCTTGAATGCGCACTTTCTCAATTGAAAGTGCAGAAACAGAGTGAATATCCACCTTCCCAGCTTGGAAAGGTATTCGTGCCCTTCCTTTCTCCATATCCAGAGCATCTGCGACACGCACAATGCCTGCCTCCAAAGTCAAGGGCTTGCGCGGTTCCTCATGGGAGACGATCGCATGTAACACCTCTGAAAGAATGATCGTTCGCTCCTCCTCAGAGTAAATGCCCTGCAGAAATTTCTCAATGAACCCCGAAGCTAACAATGCACTGTATAGCTCGTGTCCGTCTCTTGTTACCGTCATGCCTAAATCGTGAAAAATAGAGCCAAGCACCACAACCATTTCAGCATCTTCATTTTTCTTGCCGTAATGCTTGACGATGCTGGGCACAACCTTCTTCTTAACTAGGATTCTCAAAAGTCTCAATGCAGAATTAGCCACAATTTTGACATGGGTTGGACCGTGATCGGTATAACCCAGGCGATCAATAGCCATCACGTTTGAACATCTCCATAATGTCTGCAGTTTCACATCTTTCTTGACCTCGTCAATGATATGCTTTAGCTTGCTGTTGTCTCGAAACGGTATATTGAAGACATATGCTTCCATTCCAGCACACCATTCTAGGGTAGTGTTAATGTAAGGATTTAAATCATTGGAACCAGAGGTCGCACGGACTGAGGCATTCAACGAATACCGGAGAAGAGGCGCACCCTGCTGCACGTAATGAGACGAAGAACTGATAGGGTAGAAATGAGAAATGTCAATTGAGGAAGGTTTATGAAAATAAGATTCTTGGGCGCGACGCGTCAAGTGACGGGATCAAGTTATCTTCTGGACGCGGACGGAGTGAAGATCCTTGTCGACTGCGGGCTGTTTCAGGAACGGGACTTTTCCAGCAGAAACTGGGAGGCTTTCCCCGTTCCTCCAGACCAGATCCATTATCTCCTCCTCACTCATGTTCACCTGGACCACTCTGGGCTAATCCCTAAGCTTGTCAAGGAAGGGTTTGCTGGAGATATCTTGCTGACGCGTGCATCTAAGGAGTTGTTTCCGATCATGATTCTGGATTCTGCTCGAATGCAGGAAGAAGATGCCGCCTTCAAGAAAAAACGCCATGAGAAGGAAGGCCGAAAGGGACTCTACCCGGAAATACCTCTGTATACGGTCCAAGATGCTAAGAAGTGTTTTCCCCTCCTGAAGGATGTTCCCTATGAAGAATTTCTGCCACTGAATGACCAAGTCAAGGTCTGTTTCCACGATGCTGGCCACATCCTTGGCTCAGCCATGATTGAGATCGTTGTCCAAGACGAGAACGGGTCGCAGAACATCGTCTTCTCCGGGGATATCGGCCAGTGGAATAGTCCCTTTGTCGGCAATCCATCTGTCTTTGATCGAGCGGATTACGTGGTCATGGAGTCCACGTACGGAGATCGCAACCACGACAGCCCCCAAGAGATTGATGATAGACTCTGCAAGATCGTCAATGACACAGTGAGGGCAGGCGGGAATGTCTTGATCCCTACCTTTGTCGTTGAGCGTGCTCAAGATTTGTTGTATCACTTCAGTCGCTTGGCGCGGGCGGAAAGGATCCCCTATGTCGTGATCTTTCTCGATAGCCCTATGGCCGTTGAAATCACGAAGGTCTTTGAACAATGCAAAGAGTATTTTAACAAAGAAACGCTGGAGCTCTTCAAGAATAGCCAATCCCCCTTTGACTTTCCAGGGTTGAAGCTCGTCGAATCTGTTGAAGCGTCCAAGGCAATTAACTTGATCAAGGAGTCAGCCGTCATCATGGCTGGTTCGGGGATGATTACGGGAGGACGAATCAAGCATCACTTGGCCAGAGAGATAACTCGTCCAGAGTCCACGCTTCTTTTTGTGGGATACCAAGCGGTTGGAACATTGGGACGGCAAATCTTGGAAGGCGCTTCTCCCGTCAGAGTCCTCGGGCAGTCCTATCCGGTGCGGATGAAAATCGAGAAGATTGAGGGCTTTTCCGCCCACGCTGGCATGGACGACCTGCATCGCTGGCTCAGCAACTTCAAATCCCCGCCGAAACACGTTTTCCTGACTCATGGCGAGGAAGAGTCAATCTTGAGCTTGGAGAACTATCTACATTCTAAGGGCGGATGGGAAGTGAGCGCACCAACATACATGGAAGAATATAGCCTCTAACTCCTCCAAGACGCGCGCTTTTTGTCAAAAGAAACAAAACAGCCTGAAAGCATACTTACCCAGCTAATGAAACCGTCAATATTCATAAGAAACTACTGGAGTCCTAGCTTCAAAGAACTCAGAGACAGAACCTTAGAAGCACTTAGACAACTTGAACAAACACTCTAATCTTCTATTTTCACATTCACAATCATTTCATTGAGTCCTAGAAAGAAAACAAATAACTTTATGCAACACAAGGCAAAGAGTACGTGTTAGGTCCAAGATAGGTGTAAGTTGGGTCTGTCTATGAAAAGATCTCAGAAAAAACTCAGGAAAAGGAAAAGATTCTTGAAGAGAATGCACAAGAAAGGAAGAAAATGGAAAAAATGAAAGATTGTTCATCACTTCATGGAGCCCTTAGAAAGAAATCCTCTTCAAAGAATCAATAGGCAGAACCTTAGCGGCACTTAGACAGTTAGAGCAATCAATCTAGTTTTCTTTCTTCTTCTTAGTTATATGGCTGCCAACAAACTTCTGTTCTCTAAATCCTTCACTGGGTCTTTCTTTGAATTTATATCTGTAAACAGAGCTTTGAAATACTATCATCAAACCATACAAGGAAAAAACAAACCTGTCAACATATCTCAGCTTGACATATATGCATGGAGGTTTGACACCAAGTTTCAATGCTTCCGAATTGCCAAGCAGTTCAATGTTTCTGTGATGTTTTCCTTGAGATGCCCAGTTTGCTGCCCTATACAATACCATGAGTAGCAATTTCATAGCAAGGGGCATATCGCTCTGTTCTTGCATGTCTTGCATGAATTTTCTCATTCCCTCTGACGAAAAGATATAGTCAGAATCATATTTCATATAAACATCAGTTTTGTCATCTGAGACTTTTCTGTGAATCCCTTTAACCTTCTGTTTATCAAGTAAAACAGTAAAGTGGTCATCAATACCTACCCTCTTGTTTTTCTCAGTGTAGCCAATTATCATGCCGTCTTTAGCTCTGCTTAGGAAAATCCCTCCAAATCCTTCAATGTACCAAGTTATATGCTCTATTCTATTAGTGTAGAAAGAACGCATCAGCTTCGAGACATCTTCATTGGAAGACGTATTCCATTCAACCAACAAGCAGAATAGTGATGGCATATTTAAACTGTGAGAAGCCTACTGTTTTCGCTCCAGAATGAACAATAACATTGGCTTGGTTTTGGTTATCTGTCTTTTGAAGGAATCCCCTAGTTCTCTATTTTCATATTCACAAACATTCTATAAACTTCACATAAAGAAAGAAAACCTAGTTTAAGCTGTCTTTTTCTCATACTCTGCTTTAAGCCTAGTCAATGCCTTCTCAATGGCATGGCTTATGCTCCCAAATTCCTTTTCCTTAACCTTCTTCTCCACCCACTCCAGCAGATCAGAATCAATAGTTATTGTCTTGGTCTTTCTCATGCTATTCCGTGCATATGTAGAAAGGCTAGAGCATTTATCATTTCCCACTATATGACAAGACTTATTAGTGTACTCACTTGTATTTACTTGCAAGTGGGACAATGGCTAAGACAGTTCTAGAGGAAATGCATGAAAGAATAGTCAAAGATTTCATGGATATAATCATCTTAGCTGCGCTAAGAAACAGAACACTCAGCGGTTATGACATTATAGCATTTATCCACAGCAAACATCATCTGCTTGTCAGTTCTGGAACAGTCTACTCCCTTCTTTATTCACTTGAAAGAAATGGGCTTATTGAAGGAACATGGAACGAAAGAAAGAGAGTGTATAGACTCACCGTTAAAGGAAGAAGCAAAATAGAAACAGCCCTATCCTTACACAACAGAATCAAAGATTTCCTAGATCTTCTTGTTACGGGATGAAAACCTGCTATCCTCTTTTTCTTCTAAACTCGCGAAGCAATTTCTATAAAGATGATGATAGAGGAGAATGGCAGAGCCGCAACAGAGGGGAGAAAGGATATAACGCCTCTGGTTAATCTAATCTGCCATTCCCTCCGCAATATAAAAGAAGATGGTTTTCCAATATAACACTTCCTTCTTTTCAATCTATATCAACGCTTTGATTATAACACGCTAAGGCTATGTCTTCTCCTTTTCCTCTAGATTTGTGAAAGTAGATTCTATGAAGAAAGAGAGAACGCTAATACTGCAAGATTTCCCTTTGTTGTATTTCCTAGACGACCATCTTATAACCTGCTGCCCTGAGTTCTTTCACTATCATGTCTTTTGCTTCATTTACCGAATTATGGAAGTGTACATAGACTATCCCTTGCATATCAGAAGGCAATTCAACATTTCCTTTGTGCAGACAGCAGACTTTGTTTCGTCCAAGTTTTCCCATGAAATAGCCAAATTCTAGCACAACATTCTGGCGAGCACGAAGATGGCTATTTTCTAAGAGTCTTCCTCCGAGAACTGGGACTTTTCCCTTGAAAGAACCGCCTATATCATCAGGAGTCAGCAAGACAAAAGCATAGCCTACATCGGAGTATTTTTCCAGTTTCTCAACTATTGTTCTGCTTCCGCTGGGTTGTTCATGAAGAATTATAGGGTTCAGATTATATCCTGAAAGCATTGCCTTTAGTTCCTCTACTGATTTGTAATCTTTTCCATGGACTATAAATATGTCCTTGCTTGAAGTAGTGCGTGCTTTTCCATAGGATGTCTTCTTTCTCTTTTGCTCTTTCTTCACATGCGCTAGATACTCTCTCGTTACGTCTCTTCCACTTCTTTCAAGCAGTTGAAAATGGCTTGTACCAATAAGATCATCAACCAGACTCTTCCGTTCTGCAACAATCTCATTAGCAGGTCTTTCAGTCTCAATGACTCTAACAGTTGTTACATCAGCAGGGTAGATGAACTTTCCTTTGCATTGGAATCTCCGATGTTGCTTGTACGGCTTCACTATGTATTTGAGCAGTTGTTCCTTTGAAAGATCGGTCTCTTCTGCTTCATCTCCATCTGAATCAACGTAGACATGGTAATATGGCATCATAGGCACCGTCTTAAGAAACCGGTAAGAAATGACGAATAAGAGCATCTATTATTGGAACAAGTACCACAGCAACAGGCACTAAGATTGTTGCATATTTTATCCAAGTAACAAAGCTTGATTGCTGTTTCATTACTTCTGTTTGTTGTGCTAGAACTTTGTCATAAGCTTCCTTTATCTGATTCAGGGAATCGATACGTGTATTTATCTTGTCTATTTCAGAAAGTAGTACTTTCCATTCCCCAAAGGTTTCAGTTCCAACCAATTTGCGCACTCCAGTCAATTCATTCTGCATAATCATTAACTTCTGCTCATGATCATCAATCTTCTTCAGATTCTCCAATGCTTTTTGAATAGTTTCCTCCGCTTCTACAAGTGCTGGACTTGGTCTGGCTTTCCTTATTATCTTAGCTTCGACGAGTACTCTCTGTGCAGATTTTTCTATTCTGAGCCGCTGTAAGTGACGACTGACATTACTCATTTCATGAGACCAAAATGCCTCTGCTAGTTTTTCTGGTCTATTCCATCTTAAGTAAGATGTAAACCACCAGATAGTAGGAACACTGAAGGATATTTGATAGTCCACTGTATGAAATTCAAGAAAGTCGGCTATCAATTGCTTGATCTCGCTTGGTGAATCGAGGATTTCAAGGAATCCAGCGTACTTTCCAGAAGATTCAAGGAAATCTTTTAGACTTCCTTTTGTAACTTCTACGACCTCAAACAATTTATCAGGTTTATCTTGTTCAAAGGTGACAAACCAAGCCACTTGGTTTGTTTGAGGATTCTCGAAGACATATATTTGGCATGGTTTGAGAAAAAGATATCGTCTGATCAAAGTGTTGGATATTTCTAACAAGGCTTCTGGACCAAAACCCAATTTTGCGAGCTCTGCCTCATACATTTCCCTTGTACTATCGACGAATATGCCTAAGTATTCTTGCCAAGACATGTCTGAACTCATTGTAATTCCCAGTCTCATCTACCAATGAAGTACTTAAAAAGATTGCATTGTGATGAAATAGTGACCAATCAGACAGTAAGTACTAGGGTGATTGACTGCTATTTTATCAGAGCATAGGACTGCTTTTCTATTTTTTCTAAAGACACATTCCTTAATGGAAAAAGCTAAGTACTAACTGGCAAAGATAATTAGACATGAAATACAAAGAGCTTGTTGCTATTGTCGACAGGAATGTGGAGGAATATGATCTCTCTGAATGCCTTTATTTTGGAGCCCTTGAGAAACTTAAGCAAGTCCAAGAAAACCTGAATTTACTTGATGATATCAGGCACGTTCAAAGGGTCATCAAACTCTTTCTTGTTAGTTGGGGAAACATGAGCAGAGTAGTAGGTAGGAAAGGTCTGAAATGGAAGGAGTTAGGTGAAAGGCTACGCAACTTGGAGAAGGAGTTCAGTGAGCTTAGAAACAAGAAGTTTCTTACTATTGATTTTAATAATGCAGTTGTTGCCAATCCGATCAAAACCATCTATGCAAAGCTTGATAATCTTCCATATCTAGGAAGCCCAACCACAATCTCGAAAGTGTTGCACTTGCTTAACCCAGAGATTTTTGTTATGTGGGACAATGAAATTGAGAGAAAGTATCATAAAAGAAACCATTATGTCAAGTACACTCCTGAGGGATATCTTGAATTTCTAAAGGAATCACAGAAAGAAATCAAAGAGGCTTTCCATGATTGCCAAGAAGAGACTAGACAAGAGCTGGATGAGATTGAGGCTTCAGTCAGGAAGAGATACGGAAACAGAACCCTGGCTAGAATCGTAGATCAATATAACTGGATGATATGTCATAATGCAGAAATGAAGAAACCTGTTTCAGTCTTCTAGGTTCCCAGCAGCATATGCTTAGTATTGTCCTGTGGTATGTGACCTACATGCTAGAATGATTTATTATTTGCATTGTGATTATTGAATCAAATGGTTTGGCATGAAAACTGGTTCTAGAACAGTCTTGGCTGTTTCGTTTGCTCTTTTTATAACCATTTCATTTTCTACATCAATAATCTCATTCCGCCTTGACTTTGTCGTCAAGCAGTATTATCTTGGGACAATGAAGAGTCTCAACCAGATAGGAACAAAGAATGGTTTGAAAGCATTGTGTGACAGAAACTGTAGTTATACAGAACTCTTAACATGGGAGCACAATAGACTCAATTACACAAATGACGTAATAGAAAGGCATCAAGACCCATTTCAGATCTTGAATTATGGAAAGGGAAGATGTGAAGAGTTCTCCATTCTATATGTTGCTCTATGCTTAGCTCAAGGTTATGAGAGTAGACTAGTGGTTGATGTATATGGTGATCATGTCTGGTCAGAGGTCAAACTTCAAGGTATTTGGATTCATGTCGATCCTAGTGACCAAATAGTGAATGACCCTTACAGATATGAGAGAGACTGGCACAAGTGCATAGTTTTGATCTTAGCTTTTGAAGATGGTTCATGTGAAGACGTAACAGCGAATTACAGAAAAGAGAACCATAGCAATATTGCAGATGCCGTTGCGTAGAAAGAGCCTCTTTATCTCACAGCCAAACATTCCAAGGACTCAGCAAAAAGAAGAGAATAGAAAAATGGGATAGTAGTTGTCTATGATCCTGTCAGTTTCCACATCATGATACGGAATTGGTCATGGCTACCCAGCGTAAATGGGTCTGCATATACCGACAGCGTTGTGTCATTGAAATACCACCAGAGGTGGTGGTTGGAACCCCAATATCCACAATAAAAGCCAACCCATTCTGATGTATTGGAGTATGCATAGATTAGAACTTCAGTTGTATGCAGATTGTGCTCCAAGATATATGGACCATATGGATATCCAATTTGTACCCATCCACTATCATATGCTGGTGCAGGCAGAAATCCTGTCATGTTCTCAATGGTGAATGTGCCTGGAGGTCCCTGTTCTCCTTGATTGCCTTGAATACCCATCAAACCTTGCGGACCCTGTATACCCTGAGAACCATTTATTCCAGGAAGACCCTGAATCCCTTGCGAACCTTGAAGCCCAGTATCACCTTGGTCACCTTTGTCTCCCCTAGGACCCATAGCCCACTGCATTGAGACAGCAGTTGATATAGCACTTGATGCAAGTACTGCTAAGATAAGCCCCGCCATGAATGTTGTTTTTGATATTCCCACTGCGCTTGTTTGGCTCATTTTAATCCCTTTATAATGCAATCTAAGAAATCTACTTTTATGATTTGCGCAAACACACTTCAAACTCAACGATTGCGGAGTGTGATTGAAGACAAGAAAGAAGAGAATAGCGCTAATATTCACTTAAGCCAGAATACCTGGTATCCATCTTGTTCCAACATAGACCCAAACCAAAACTTGGATTGTTGATTGCCTAGAGGGTAGCTGTACCTGGGTTCTTAGTATGCCTTCTTCTTGTAGACTATGACTGCTAATAGTGTTGCCATAATGAACAGGGGTAGAATGAGAAATGATGGAAATTCTGGGATAATCACTACTTCTAATGTCGAATATTGGATGAGTTCCGCCTTGAATACCGTTACGTTTTGCAGAGGTCTATCGCTTGCGTCAGTCTGCACTTTGCTAATCATGTCAACAACATCCATTCCCTCGATTACTTGCCCAAAAACGACGTATGTGGGGTCCAAGTAGGTGCTATTAACGAGATTAATGTAAAACTGGCTAGTTGCAGAATTCGGTTCAATCGTCTTAGCCATGCCCACACTGCCCCTTACATTGCTGTGGCGGTTGGGCAATTCATCAGGTATTCGGGAAATGCTTAGATCACCATATCCTGTGCCTGTGGGATCACCACCTTGTATCACGAAATTCTCGATAACTCTGTGAAAAATCGTGCTATCATATATCCCCATTCTTGTGAGATTGATGAAGTTTGCAGTTGTGATGGGCATATCGTCATACAGCTCAATCAGTATGTCGCCCATAGTCGTTCTAAGAAGAACTCTGTTCCGAACCTTACTTGCGTTCAGATCATAATCGAAGTATAGGTAACTGTGCGTATCATTTGAGCAGGGTAGCAAGGTGAAAGAGGTCTCTGTTCCATTAACGAATATGTGGGTTGCATTCATCACAGCTGTTGGGATACAGATTCTGCAGAAGCCGCTAGGGCCATCTTCCCCAGTAACATTGAAGCATATCGAAGAGCCGTTGAATTGAAAACTTGATATTGACGAATTGCAGATTGTTTGAACACTATATTCTGAGGTGGCGTTGAAATCGTAGAACATGCCCATCAAGGGATAGCGGTCTGTGTTGTTTCCATCTATTGCGTATTCTGTATCTCCTATTCCGTCACTACCAGTCTCATTCTGATAAGAGGCACTATGCAAATCTGTGCCGTTGTAGTCGCTCCAGTAGTTCCCGCCAGATGGATAGCCTTCATCAAACTGATTGACACTAGTGGCAATAACGTTGACGCCATTGTTAACAAAGTTGTTATGGAAAAACTTGCTATCATACGAGGTTGTTCCAAATCCTACATCATTGTTGATGATTGTATTCTCTGAATATGTGTTGCCGTGACAGTCAATGCCTCCGCTAATCCCATAGTGGTTGTGGATGATTGTGTTGCGATACACGGTATTGTTAGATCCATAGTCAAATCCCACGCCTGTATTGTAATAGCAGTTCTGCACTATGTTATCTGAAACAACAGTGCCCGATGAATTGAATATTCTGACACCCTCATTGCAGCCTGTTACAATGTTGTGGGAGAAAGTCATGTTGACATAACCGCCCAGCCATATTGCGTTGCCTCCTGCTCTACAATGTTGAATCGTGAAACCACTTATTTTCACATTGTCGGCAGTCACAAGCACAATACTTCCGCTTGGCTCGTTAGTTCCTCCATCAATAATGGTCGTAGTTCTGTTCTCTCCAGTCAGCGATAGAGACTTGTTGATGACAACAGGTTCACAGTAGGTTCCTTTTTCAACAAAGATTGTATGTCCATCAAGGGTTGCATTCGCATCTATTGCTTCTTGAATTGTCGGGTAACTCAGACTTGTGTTTGTATTGTGAATTGTATAGTAGCCAGCCAAAGTGACGTTGAAACTGCCCACACCATCACGGCAGTACACCATAAAATAGTAAGTATTCGGCGACTTTGTGACTTTGGTAGACGCCAACCCCCCAAAAGGAGGGAACTCCCCTTGATCATAATTGTCCAAAGTCGGTGCCGTACCATCCCATTTTACATAAAAAGCAATTCTCAGAGAGATGTCAGGACTTATCGCTATCATTATTTTCATGGTTGAGTTGAGTACAAAGGTGAAGTTCAATGCTTCACCCACGCCGCACGTTAGATTCGTCAAAGTCTGATTGATGCCTATAGGGACAAAACTGGCATAAGTACCAAAAAAAGCAACATTGAAACCTCTAGACGCTATTCCAACTGCCGTACTTGAGGTGCCTATTAGAACACTCAAGAAAATCATTGACAAAACTGACTTTCTGTTCACGTTGACTCCACCACAATATTCTCTGCCTCGATTTTTATGCCTTGTGGAAGAATCTTCGATTGAATACTAGTCAAGATAAGTGAATGTAGTGTAGTTAGTGAATGTAAGACAAGAAAAAGTCACGTAGAAAAAGAGGAAAATGAGAAAATCCTTTGTTCCTACCTGGCACTATTGATTGCTTTCTCTTAAGGTCAGCTTCTTTACTCTGGTAAAAGTCTCCAGATTCTTTATTAGCTGCATAGTCTTAGAAAGCTGAGGCTCTGCCAGTCTGCATTTGTAGTTGTCATATCCAACGTGAACTAGGACTGGGCTTATTTCCTTAATCCATTGAATCATTGTTTCTAAGTCAAAGTCCATTATTGGCTCCACGGAGACAATCTTATTCTTGAATGGCAGCTTTTTCATGCACTCTTGTCTTTCAGCAGGTGTTGGACTGTTTGAAACATGATAGTCTCTGTTTGTTTCTATGGTAGCTCCTAGAACGACGTTTTCAGGATAGGCATCAACAAACTCAAAGTATCTGATAGGGTTCTTTGTCAGAAAAAGGAAACTGCTTGACGGACTCTTCTTGACTGCATCTATCACCTCTAGTATCCATTCTGAAGGCACCCATTTGCCAAAAAGGTCACCCATGTCAGAAACGAAGACAAACTGCTTATGGAATCTCTTGCCTAGCTCCTTTTCAACAAGCTTAGGCTGGAATCCATCTCTGTATCTCTCTATTTCTTTCAGCTTAGTCTCTGCTAGCCTTCTTGCCCAACAGTATGAGCACTTGTGCAGGCACCCTACAACAGGATTCCAGGTTCTAGTTATGTTATCAAACATTCCTGAGCCAAACCCTCTTTTCTAGTAAGATCAAATGATTCTGGAGGAAACAATTGCTTGAGTGCCCCAAGGTAGTTATAGACATGGCTTCTACAGCAACTTATTTCTTGCATGATTTCATCCACCGCAAGCATTCTGTTCCGTTCTCTGGCTAAACTGCAGATATTAAGGAACTTAATCAATGTCTTAATTCTAATCTTTCCACTCTTCAAAATACTCACCTCACATCTCACTCAAGGCACAGGTTAGCGCGCGAAGTCTAAGTTTGAATATCATAAGCAGGACTTGGAGTATGTTCAAGGCATTCTGCTGCAAGGGCAGACTAGTGCAAAGACTAACCTAATTTGCCCAAAATGCATTGACCTAAAGAAGCCTGAAATAAGCTCTAAATCTGTTTTTGAATGGACCGGTGGGGATTTGAACCCCAGACCTCCTGAGTGCAAGTCAGGCGTTCATACCAACTGAACTACCGGCCCTTACACGCTTCCTTTCAGAAAAGAACCGATTGTATGGAATTTAGAGCTTTCGGTACTGCCCTAAAACCGTAAGCAACTAGCACCCAGAAGTTGATAGGGGAAATGACCAAGGGCGCGCGCACAAAAAGACTCTTAAATAGACTTCTCTTTCTGACAAAGAGCAAAAAGCAGCATAAAGGTCGAATCTAGAGCAGATGTTTTCATTTCGAAAAGCTTGCGGGTTCTTGTTTATACCTTTTGCGCTATGCAGGAAAACATCATCCTTAAGTTTTGCCGCATACCCAATCTTCCCCAAGATTTTTACAATAGCACTTCAACTTCTTACCTGTGAAAACATGTCTGCAACTCCAACTGGAAGATTCGTGATTCACAAGCATCAGGCAACACGCTTGCACTACGACTTCAGACTCGAACTGGACGCTGTCCTGAAAAGCTGGGCGATTCCAAAAGAACCTCCGACGCAACATGGCATCAAGAGACTAGCAGTTCAAGTCGAAGATCACATGCTGAGCTACATCGACTTCGAAGGCACCATTCCCAAAGGAGAATACGGCGCCGGCACAGTTGAGATCTGGGACAAAGGCACATATTCGCTCAAGAACAGAAGCGAAAACACAATAGCATTCACACTCCACGGAGAAAAACTTGCCGGAGACTATATCCTAGTAAGGTTCAAGCAAGACAAGAACTGGCTTTTCTTCAGAAAAAAGCAACCTTAGCAGAAACGCTTTAGAAGCTTCAGCGATTCTTCTGATTACCATCATAAGGGAGACAAAACCAGAGTGGACAAGGAACCGCCGCCAGTCGAGAAAAGTATCTTCGTGAACCTGAGCCTCTTCCAATTCCTGAGCTTCGTGCGAAGAGGCATCTTCTACACTTTCATGATAAACTACGTTTTCGGCCTGATGCAAGCAGTAACTTACACGGCGCTCCTTGGCACGCTCGACATGGTAGCTTCTGCCTTGGGCCAGAACCTCTTATGGGGAAAGATCGCAGACCGATACAGGCTGAGGGCAAAGCTGGTAATTGCTGGCGAATCAATAGCCGCACTATCATACTTCATAGTGTTCCAAGTCCACAGATCACTGCTGAACAATCAAGCGGACTTCTCTGCAGGCTTATCACTCTTAATCGGACTCGCAGTTTTAGAGTTTTTCTGGTCAATGTCAGACGTCGGATGGGTAGCCTTGCTGACCGAATCAACCACAAGCAAGACCCGCGGCAAGGTCGTCGGCACACTAAACTTTATCGCCTCGCTGGGACGAATGATCGGAATAAACTTTTCAGGCTACCTCTACAACGATGGGGAAGGTTTCCGCCAAGGAACCATCTTCTACATTGTAATAGCGATGCTATGCACTAGCGCAACAATAATGTGGGCAACAACAAGGCTAACGAAAAAACCGGCAACCAAAACAGAAAATGCCACTGCAAAAAGCCGCGAAAGAAAAGCGCCCGCAACCTACGACGACAAGACCTATAAATGGTTCCTCGTCTCGCTCGTCATAATCGTGATTGGCGCTGCCTGCCTAAATCAAGTGTTCCTTCTTTTTATCAGACTCCCAGATGGCTTGGCGGCAACCAGCCCTGAAATGAGTTTCATACTGACTGCTTACACCATCGGTGGTATGGCGATAAGCCTTCTGTGCGGATGGCTAGCTGACAGAATCGGCAGAGTAAAGGTTCTGGTTGCAGGTCTGATCTTGGGGATAATAACGCCCATGTTCTACGGCTTATGCCCGAATTTCTACGTGATGGCAATCATCTATGGGTTAAGTGGAGTGTCTTTCTGGACAATTCAGACAGTTGGATTCGCACTGGCAGGCGACATCATCCCAGAGGACAGAAGAGGAAGAATGTTTAGCAGATACAACACGGTCATGGCCCTGAGCTGGGGTCCTGCCGGGCTCTTGGTAGGAGCACCGCTTGCGGACATACAGACCAGAGTCCTCGGGCTTTCATCTTATGCAGCCTACGTGAACACGTTCTACATCTCGTCGGTCATAGTGGCATTGGGCACACTAGTTTTTGTGGCAAAAGTCGCGAGACAAAAAATGCAAGCTGCTTAAATCTTAAGAACAAGTTCCAGCAAAGATTCGCCCTTGGGCTTAAACATGCTTGAATTCAAAACAGTCAAGATTGACCCGCCCAAGGACTGCAACACGATCTTAGGGACAGCGCACTTCATCAAAACAATTGAAGACCTGTACGAGGCGTTGATAAGCGCCGTTCCCAATATAAAATTCGGAATAGGTTTCTGCGAAAGCTCAGGTCCATGTCTCGTCAGACACGAAGGAAATGACAATGAATTAAGAAAACTGGCAGCCGAAAAGGCCTTCGAAATAGGCTGTGGACACAGCTTCATCATCTTCGTCAGAAACGCCTACCCGATAAACGTCCTAGACAAAATCAAGAACGTGCCAGAAGTCTGTACGATCTGCGCGGCCACGGCAAACCCGCTGGAAGTGTTGATCGCGGAATCCGAACAGGGCAGAGGAATCATCGGAGTGATCGATGGGCTGAAAAGCAAAGGTATAGAAGCCGAAGATGACGTAAAAGCGAGAAAAGAGTTTCTGCGAAAGATAGGCTACAAACTTAGTTGAGCTACCTATGCTCTGGCAGAAGCTGGACCATTAGAACTTGCCACAGGGTGGAATTGCTTTCGAATGGCACGTAAGGGAGGGTCTTAGGTTAGTCATCCATTTACGTTACGTGGATTTGCAGATGAGTCGTCTCTATCTGTGCATGGCCAGTTCTTGCTGCAGTTCAAAAGGCACTCTTTCTTTCATTCTGTCTGCGGCATAACTAACTAGCCGCCTGAACTGCTTTTGAGATAAAACATGGCGGGCTCTTGACAGAATCTCGAGGCAGACCTCTTTAAAAACTAGGTCGGCGCACCCCATTTTTGCATCATCGACCAATTCCTTGCAAGCTTGAAGTATTTGCTCACTCAAAGCAATCCATCCTGCAAAGCATAACTACAGACGTCGAATCATTAAAACACTTATGAATACAGAAACCATATTTGCAATTAACGAGAAAACCAAACAAAGTTCCTCCGAAGCTAATTCCCGCCGAGACGATAATGACAAATCATGTCTGAAGCAACGGATTTCCCATGAATGAAGGCTTGGGGCATATTGTGCTGCCTACAGCAAAAAAGAGACTGTGGTAACTCGTCGGGACGCACTGACGAATCACAAAAAATCGGAATTTGGCATGTAGGGATTTCAATCGAGAATCTAAATTGGAAGTTCATAACCGCTTTATACGATCTGCTCTTAGAAAGAGCTAACTGGCTCGATCCAGTGTGGAATACTATTGTCAAAAAGCAAGTTTGAGAAGCTCTTACTCGTGGCAGTGGATGAAGGACTTTCCTCGTTGGGGAAATCCTCTAAGCAAGCAATCTATTCTCACCTCAGCAGGAAATTCAACATTAGCAAACAAGAGATACCAGAGAGAATAGAGGCTTTCACGGGGGCAATAGAAGACATTTTCGGCGTAGGTGCCAATTTCCTTGAAATCATAATAATGCAACGAATCCATGATAAGGTCGGTCATCAAGTTGAATGGCAAGAATCGAAAGACCTGACTTTTTCCGAGTACGTGAGTGCAGCTAAGAAGAACTTTCTAGAAAGGGAAGGAACTCAGAAAATAAGCGAGGATATCGTTCAATGGGAGCAGATGAGAATAGAAAATTAGCCAAAAGTCTCCGACGCAAAGCAAAGTGGAGGAAGACGGAGAAAGGTTTGAAGGACGCTAACAGGCTGTTCGATACGATCATTGAAAACACGCCTCTGGTGGCAGTTCAGGGTCTTGACAAAGAAGGAAAAATCCTTCACTGGAACAAAATGTCTACGAAGCTCTATGGTTATAGCCGCAAGAGAGTCGTAGGGAAAAAAATCCAGCACCTTCTTCTGGAAGGAGACTCCGCAAAAGAATTCGAGCATTTGCTTAAAACCATTTGGAGCACTAACAAAGCCACATCGCCTCGTGAATGGCAAGTCCGCACTGAATCCGGAGAGAAGCATTGGGTCTATTCCACGATATTCCCTGTCACCGGAGACGGCAAGGCAACCGAGATTGTATGCATGGACTTGGACATAACTGAAAGAAAGACATTGGAAGAGAGACTTTCTGCATTGAACGCCTACGCTGGAAGACTGAACGCAGCTCAGAATCTAGAGCAAGTTTATGATTTGACTTTGAACGCAATTGCACAGACCTTGGGTTTTGAGAACGCAGCATTCATGGTGAAAGATGGCAACAAACTCCGATGCGCATGCCAACGAGGTTTGCCTGAACCGTGGTTGGAACTGCCGTTAGACAGAAGCAAAAGAGGGATCTCTGTAAAAGCAGCGATCACACGCAAACCAGTACTTGTACCCGATGTGCGCAAAGACAAGGACTACGTAGAAGGCGCTTCCATCGTTCGATCGGAGGCCGCTGTCCCAGTTGAGGTAGAAGACAAGGTTCACGGAGTCCTAGATATAGAAAGCAGGAAGCTAAACGCGTTCGGCCAAAAAGACGTGGAATTGCTCCAGATTCTGGCCTCACATGCCGCAACAGCAATCAGCAATTTGGAAAAACACAACGAAATCGAGAAGCGTTCAAGCCAATTGGCTTCATTGATGAAAAGCTCAGCAGATGTAATTCACTCTACTGACCTACGACAGAGACTGCAAAAGGTTGCTGAAGCCATCAGAGAATATGGATGGAGAAGAGTGGTCATTCGAGCTGTTAACGAAAACATGGAAACACCAAACCAGCAGGACCTAGTGACGGCAGGCCTGACTGGGGAAGAAAATGAATTCCTTTGGGACAATAGAGTCCCAGGCCAGGTTTGGCGGGAACGATTCGGCCCCGAGTTTGAAAGATTCAAGATAGGCGAGTTCTACCATCTTCCATGGAGTGACCCTTGGGTCAGGAAAAGGTTCTCGGAAGGCACTGTTTCCAGCAAATTGAAACCGGAAGAGATGGTCGACTGGGATCCAGAGGACTTGCTATACGCACCGCTTTGCTTGGCTGACCGAAGCATAGTAGGCATACTGAGCATCGACGACCCAATAGATGGAAAACGACCTACCAAGGAATCTTTGGCCCCGCTGGAACTTTTCATACATCAAGCCGCCGTCGCAATCGAAAATGCCCAGCTGATCCAGCAACTGAACAACGCGCGGAACCAAATTGAAGAATACGCAGACAAGCTCGAAGTCAAAGTAAAGCAGAGAACTCAGCAACTGGTCGAAGCTCAAAACAAGCTCCTAAAATCTGAAAGGTTGGCTGCCATCGGAGAAATAGCTGGAATGGTTGGACACGATCTGCGAAACCCATTAACCAGCATAGCCGGAGCCACGTATTATCTGAAGACCAAGCTTCACTTAAGAAGTGAGGAGAAAGCAAAAGAAATGCTGAAAATTATTGAGAAAGACATAGAGTACTCGAACAAAATCGTGAACGATCTTCTGGACTACTCAAGAGAGATACATTTGGAGATGAAAACCGCAACACCCAAAACAGTCGTGGATGAAGCTCTTGCGAGAGTGAGGATCCCGAAGAAGATTCGAGTTGTAAATGCAGCGTCAAACAAGCCGACTATTAGGGTCGATTCTGAAAAGATGAAAAGAGTCTTCGTTAACATCGTCAAGAACGCCGTTGATGCAATGCCAAAAGGCGGAACATTGACTATAGAGAGCAGAGAATCAGGAGATGAGTTCGAAATGCGCTTTGTTGATACTGGAACAGGAATACCGCAGGAGGTCGTGGACAAACTCTGGTCGCCTTTGTTCACAACAAAGGCAAAAGGCATGGGTTTTGGCCTGCCAATATGCAGACGCATCGTGGAAGCCCACGGAGGAACAATCGCTGTAGAAAGCGCGGTTGGCAAAGGAACCACATTCACTATAAAAATCCCTGTAGAGCCCAAAACTGAAGGAGGTGGAGTAGTATGGGTGAACGTACCCGAATCCTTGTTGTCGATGATGATGAAAGCATAAGAAGAGTGCTAGCCACAATACTGGAACTCGAAGGATATAACGTAGACACTGCTGAAACTGGAGAGGAAGCAATCGAGAAGGCAGACACCAACTTCTACAACGTTGCCTTAATTGACATTCGCCTGCCCGACATGGAAGGCACAAGGCTGTTGACTGCAATAAGAGAAACTACACCAAAAATGATCAAGATTATTGTCACAGGCTTTCCATCATTGCAGACTGCTGTCGAAGCCGTGAACGAAGGTGCAGACGCCTACATACTCAAGCCGGTGAACATGGACAATGTTCTCGAAACCATCACCGAGCACCTGAAGAAACAGCAGGAAGCTGAAAGCTACAGCGAGGAAAAAATCACAGAGTTCATTGAAACCCGTGTCAAAGAAATAGAAAACGAGAAAGCTGTTTCTCAAGGCGGAAGAGGTATCTAGCTTTTTCTACTGAATATTAGGTCCTGATTCAAGAATTACGCAGACGTTGAGTTTCTGAATTGGCAAAGGCGCAAGTCCGTTCAGGCACTCCGAAGGCACTTGAACTTGCGTATGTCTGCGGCTCGCGAGCTTCATTCTGTAGAAGATAAGGAGGCGCGCGAGGAAAAATGCTGACCTGGAGAAACCGATCGAAGCATAAAGTTCCGTTGGAGACAGCTTTCAGCGCTTTCGCCGGACGCCCAACGGTCGTAATCTAACCTATCTTTTCAAACTGATCTTTTGGTGCCCCGCAAACCGGACAGATCCAGCCATCAGGAAGTTCTTCAAACGCAGTTCCGGGTTTCACTCCAGATTCTGAATCTCCGTTTTCAGGATTATACACGTATCCACAGATTTTGCATCGGTATTTTGTCATTCTTCTGCCCTCTTCGGGTTTCTCCATCTTTGAATAGGTTGGAGCTGATTGAGGAGTAGTGCCGCCCTTTATCTCATGGTAGAAAGCGTATGTCATTGGTTCCTTCTCATCTAGCACTTCGGCGTCCACGACTTTTCCAATGAAAACAGTGTGTGTGCCTGCATCGACTTCATTGATTACTTCAGCCTCGAAATACGCAACAGTATTGTCTAGGATTATGCGTGCACCGGTTTTCCCGATTTTGAAGTTGACGCCTTCAAACTTGTCCAAGTCTCTTCCACAATGGAAACCAAAGGCGCCTATGAACTTCAATGGAGTGTCCTTGGACAAAATGGAAACTGCAAAGACCAAGGTGTCTTTGATTAGCTCATGCGTATAGTTTTGCTTGTTTATTGAAACGGCTACTGTCTCTGGTCGAGATGTCACTTGAATGACCGTATTGGCGATTTGACCGTTGCATTTTGCTTCTTTCCCAGAGGTTACTACGTACATTCCGTAGCTGATCTTCTGCAACGCCTTGCTGTCCATCGTGCGACGCCTAAGCCACTTTGAAGAATCTCGCCTTGGAAGCACCGCATATTGGGCATTTGTCTGGCGCCTCACCTTCAACAGTATTCCCGCATACGCTGCAAACATAGTAGTCAACGCTGACTTGTTTCTTTCCCATTTTTAGCGCTTCAAGCATCTTCGAAAACAGACCAGCATGAATCTGTTCAACCTTGTTTGCCACGTCAAAACTCCATGTGGCCTGCTGATTGCCTTCCTTCTTGGACACGCTAAGATATTCTGGATACATCGTTTTGAATTCAAAAGTCTCACCAGATACTGCAGCGCCGAGATTGTCAGCGGTTGACTTCACCTCGCCCATAATTCGCACATGGTTGAGTGCGTGTACTGTCTCAGCCTCGGCTGCAGCTCTGAAGAGTTTCGCTATCTGCGAGAAACCTTCTTCTTCAGCCTTCTTGGCAAAAGCCAAGTATCGACGATTAGCCTGAGACTCACCTGCAAACGCATTCTTCAGATTCTCAAGCGATTTGCTCATTCCGTCTCACCGAACCAGCTAGAACGTCAACTGTCCAGTTATTTAAACTATGTTGAACGCTTCAAATAGTCTTCAACGCGGCTCTTTCCTTGTCAGTACTCGCGGTCCTCCCCATTCCTCTCTCAGAATACTGTATAGCAACTCGTCTCTCCATTCTCCCCACATAAAGATGTGCTTTCGAACTACTCCTTCTTTCTTGAAACCAGCGCTCTCCAAAACCTTTTGCGAGGCCATATTCTTTACGTCTGTATGAGCTTGAACACGAACGATATCTTCTGAAAGAAACAGATAGTCCACCAAGATCTTCACAGCTTCAGTGCAGTAGCCTTTTCCTCTTTCGTTTGGCAATATGCCATAACCTATTTCTTGTATGCCTGCTCCCGGCTCGAGCACCATCTTTCCGATTTTGGTGCCGTCTTTCTTCTCGATCAGAAACCAATTTTCTCTGGAACCGAAATTACCGTATCTCTTCTCCAAGTCTGCTTTGGACTCTTGTATGAGCAGATTATATTCGCCTTGGAATTTTGGATTGCTTCTCCATTCCGCAATCAAGGGCAGATCCTCTTTCTCCACGACCCTAAGGTTCACGGTCTTGCCTTCAAGCATCTTAACTATCCCTGACCGCCAAACGGATTTCATCAAGTCATGGTTTCTCAGTAATATATCTTACCAAAGACTTCCCGCATTGCTTTACTCGGGTTTCTAGGGGTTTGTTTGTAGCAGATGAAATGAAACTCGCGCTCGTGGTCGAGCAGCATTTCTCCAATGGATCCAGACCACTGATCAGCAATGCTGACCCCACGCGCTACTGAATCCCGCCGGGCTCTGGCATTGAACTTTCAATAAAGCTCGATCCAGATTCCATCCGGATCCTCGATGTAGGCCCACCGTCCACCTTCGGTCTTCATTTTCAAAATGGTTCGGTATCCGGCCAATTGGGCTTCCTCTAGGGCTTTGTCTAAATCGTCAACTTTGAAGGCCAGATGATCCAATCCTTCTCCAACAGTGTATTCAGTATAGTGAGGGCTGCTTTCTTCATAGTAATTCAGTTCCAGAATGAAGCCGTCTTTCTCACTCTACAAGCCAACGGTTTCTCCCTTGGTTTGCTCCACCTTTCCTCTGCCAACAGCTTGCATGCCCAGCACTCTTGTGTAAAAGTCAATAGATCTCTGCAGGTCCGTCACTCTTATTCCAACGTACGCAAACTTGGACTTCATGATTATCGAAAACGCTTATGATAACGCTTTGATATATGATTATCCATAACGCACGCTGCGACACGATTCAAACGTCGAAGAAAAAATGGTTCATTTATAGACGCTAATGAGATCGAATATTCGCGGTTTCGTGTCTTCTCTGGGTGGGAGCCAACGAAGGCTTGATGAGAGCGCCGCCAAGAGGCTCAGCGCACACATAGTACACTGCAAAAGCGCGCGATGAGGTTTGCGTCTATTTCCGATTGGTTACGCAGCGTGCTGATCCTGAATCAGTATTCAAAATTGGCAAGAGATAACACTGGTACATATCGTTTAATCCTGTGAGGCACAGTTATGGAAATGTTGCAGAACAGAGAATTCATAGTGGATCAACGGCTCTTGTCTGTAAGAAACACTTACGTGATTAAGAACAGGCTGGGGGAACAGCTGGGTTTCATCAGACAGGAATTCTTGAGTTGGGGGCCCCATTTTTGGTTTGAAGACAACGCTGGCGTTCATGTTGGTGAGATTGATGGCAAAGTCTTGACAGTCCATCACGAGTACGACATCAAAGATGCCGAAGGGCGGTTGAAGGCGAGAATTAGAAAGAAAATCATGAAGTTGTTTGGTAGCGAATGGTGGATGGAGGATGCTGACGGCCATGAATTAGCCAGAATAAAGGGCAATGCTGTCCATCACACTTATGACGTGCTCGCTCCTGACAAGGCTGTCATAGCCAAAGTCCATCTAAACTGGGCGACTGTCGGCGATGAATACTGCGTCGAAGTGCTCAGTCAAGGCTTTGACCCCATGTTGGTCTTAGGCTATGCCGTTGCAATGGACAATGTTGAACATTCAGAAAGGAGCCAAATTGGAGCGGGAGCAAAAACGGTGATGAGACTTCTCGGAAGATGAAATGCGATCCCGCCAATAGGCTTGCACAGCTCAATCTAAGGATCAATTTGAAGATTCTGCGCGAAACGTTCTTGCATCAGTGCGCCCCGAGTCATTGATTGTGGCGCCTCGGCAACTCTCTTTTTCTGTTCGTAGAGCACATCAGACTTGATTACTTCCGAATAGTGAAGTTGCAATTATGAAAATAGACCAGCCGAAGCCGCTTATGACCGGCATTTGAGCACTGTCCAGAGAGAAGCACATTCAGCTGATTGTTGGGCATCATAAGAAAGAGGCCGAAAGCGAATATTATGAAGAGCCCGACGATAACCTATTTGTGACCAAAAAGCGTGAAGCAATATTGGACCTCTCCTTCCAAAGCGAGGGAGAAACCTTGACGCCGGCGGAGTCGCCGAGATCTGGCCACACTATCAAGCCAAAGACTGCAATGGCAATGCACACTTGGGAGAAAGACCGCAACGAGTTCAAGAAGAAAGTAGAGGTCAGATCGGAGACTAAAGTGATTCTATTGCAGGCGGGCCAAGAATACAAACTGAACTGGGTAGCAGGCGGTAAGTCCACAAGAGAATGGCTCTGACGCGCGATTTGCAAATACTTTATTAGCTCAATCAAAGGTTGTGAAACCCAACGGTCGGTTATAATGGTTAGAGATGAGATGGCATGGGATCTTTCCCAGATGGTGGACAGCACGAATCCGTCTTCAGTTCAAGAGCAGTTGACGCTGATGGGGGCTGAGTCCGAAAAGCTTCGAGACAGGTATCATGGCAAGATAAGCAACTTCAATGCAGAAAGCGTTTTGAAGCTCCTGCAAACCAGAGACAGCTTCAGGCTAAGATTCGAGGGAACGGTCAAATACTGCCAGCTCATGTACTCAGCCAATTCACTTGATTATACAGCGAAGCATCTTAACGATGCATCGCGCCAAGCCTTGATGAAAGCCGGGAAGGCACTGGCCTTCATCGAAATCGAATTGGGCAAGCTTCTTGCCTCAAAACCGTTACTCGCCAAAGATCCCATGCTAGCAGAGTACAAGCATTATCTGGAAAGAATCCTTCGAAGAGTGCCACACATGCTCTCAGAGGCCGAAGAGCAAGTCATAATCGTCAAAGACAAGAACGGAATCAATTCCTGGGAACAGTTCCAGAGCGATTGGCTGTCCACTAGAACCTTTACGATAAAAGTCAAAGGTAAAAAGAAGACGCTTCCCTATGGGCAGATCATCGGGTTCTATCAAAGTTCTGACCGCCTCTTGCGCAAGCGCTCGAACGAAGCGGTCTATGAGGAACTTAGCAGAGATGAAATTGCATGGGCAAGCGCTTTGCGAGCTTTATGCGATGATCACGTCCAAATGTGCGAATTCAGAAAATGGCCACGCCCGATGACCCAGAGTCTGATCGACAATGACGTTGACCAACAGACTATTGACAGTCTAATGAAATCGATCAGGAAGAACGTAAGCCTCTACAGAAGATACCTCAAGCTCAAAGCCAAACTGATGGGTCTACGCAAACTGGCCAACTATGACATCATGGCTCCACTGCCAAAGGCTCCGGAAAAGAGCTACAGATGGGCTGACGCACGGAGAGAAGTAACGGGCGCTTACGGCAAGTTCGACCGACAAATGAGCCTGTGGGTAGAGGAGATGTATGAAAGGAGACACATCGACGGAAAGGTACACAAAGGCAAGACCTCTGGAGCATGGTGTTCTTCATGGCTGAAAGGAAGAAGCGCCTACATTCTCCAAAGCTTCAATGGAAAAATCGAAGACTTGTATACGCAAGCTCACGAACTAGGGCATGCTGTCCACAATTATCTCGCGTCAAGAGCACAGAAACCCACAAACTGCGATACTGGAAGTTGCGCCGCAGAGACAGGAAGCATATTCGGCGAACTGCTACTGACTGAACGCCTGTTGGCAAAAGCCCGGACAAAGGAAGAGAGACAGACTATTCTAGCGAATGTCCTAAACGACTTCGGCATCGCAGCCTTCCAGGTTTCCGCACGTGTTTTCTTTGAACAAAGCTTGTACGACAGCATAAAGCAAGGACAATTCTTGGATGGAAAAACCATAGCCCGACTCTGGGTCAAAGCCCGCGACAGCATTTATGGTGAAACTGCTAACTGGCTTGGCGTAATGAAATGGGAATGGACAATGAAACCACACTACTACTTGGCGAATTACCGCTTCTACAACTATCCCTACGTATTCGCACAACTTTTCGTATTCGTCCTCTACAAGCTATACAAGGAACAGGGGAAGAGCTTCGTTCCCAGATTCAAACAACTTCTAGCAGCAGGCTCCAGCAAATCACCCCGCGAACTGGCTAGCGAAATAGGCTTCGACATTGCAAAGGAGTCTTTCTGGGAGAAAGGAATGCTGCAGGCGAAAGAGTTCGTCGACTTACTTGAAGAAACATTAGAATAGTCAGACTTGGCTGGGAGCGCAGAATAGATGAAAGATTGGGGTTCTGCGACCTAGGCATGTATACGCATATCGATGTGCCTTCCGGCTCTCGCGGGCGATACGCGTAAGTCGCGAAAGTCTTAAGACGCCACCAATCAGTAATAGCATGAGGGAAAAAGATGAACAAGACGTACACAGCTGTAATCGTAGGATTACTGATAGGCTTAGCGATCGGCGCTGGAATTATCTGGGCCGTAAAGCCGATTCCATCAGACATGGTCAGCAAAACAGATTATGACAACCTACAGGATCGATACAACACTGCTAATGCTAATCTTACATCCACTTTGGCGGAACTCGCTGCACTGAAGAAGCCGATAAAGATCGGCCTTGTCCTGGCAACTGGTGGGTTGGGAGACAAATCCTTCAATGACATTGCATGGGCAGGTGCACAACGCGCTAAGACTGAACTCAATGTAACTGTTGACTTGGCGCAGCCGTCAGCGATAGCTGAGTATGAAAGTCTGCAGAGGGGTTTCGCAGAAAGCGGTCAGTATGCGCTTGTAGTCTGCATTGGCTTTGACCAAGCAGATGCTCTCAACAAAACCGCCACAGACTTTCCAAACCAGAACTTCGCGATCGTCGACATGCCTGTTGATCGGCCAAACGTTGCATCGCTTCTCTTCAAAGCAAACGAAGGATCATTCTTGGTCGGCGTGATAAGCGGAATGATGACTCAAAGCGGGAAAGCGGGGTTTGTAGGAGGCATGGATATACCATTGATCAGAGACTTTTTCTATGGGTATCAGGCAGGAGTACTGTGGGCTAACTCAAGCGCAACGGTGCTTGAGCCGGTGTTTGTGGGGGATTGGGATGACCCGGTGATAGGCAAAAACTTGGCAGTTTCATTGGTCAACTTGGGTGCTGATGCTATTTTCGTTGCCGCGGGCAAAAGTGGACTTGGCGCGCTTGAAGGCATTAATGAAAGCGGAATAATCGGATTTGGCGTCGACTCCTGCCAAGATTACCTGTACCCAGAGATTAAGGCCAGCATGACCAAGAGAGTTGACAATGCAGTGTTCGAAATGATAAAGGCCGCAGTGATCTCGAAAGTCCTGCCAAACCTCCAGACCGGCGGCTTCAAAGGGGGCGTGTACAGCGGAGGAGTAGAACAACAATGGACCGGATGCAGCAGACTTCCTGAAGAGGAACCGCTCTGGGAAGCAACTTTCGATTTTACAGAGTCACCATTGCCAACGAATGTGCTGACGAAACTAACAGAAGCGCGAGACAAAATCATCTCAGGCAACATAACAGTTCCATCCGCCTATACGTAGAGGAAAAACTTAACTCATCTTCTCTCTTCTTTTTTTGCTGTATGAGCACAGCAGTAAGGATGACTAACATAACCAAGACTTTCCCAGGAACAATCGCAAACGATAGAATAGACTTTGAGGTGGCCAAAGGAGAGGTACACGGCCTGCTTGGGGAGAATGGCGCTGGCAAGACCGTGTTGATGAGTATTCTCTACGGAATGTACAAACCGGATCAGGGACAGATTCTCATAGACGGAAAAGAAGTGAAAATCAACAACTCGGCGACTGCAATAAAACTTGGAATAGGAATGGTGCACCAGCACTTCATGCTCATTCCAAGCCTTACCGTCGCAGAGAACATAGTCTTGGGAAGAGAACCTACAAAGCACCAATTCATGCTTGACACTGACAAAACGTTGAATGACATCAATTCCCTGTCCACGCGCTATCAGCTGGAAGTGGATCCGAAAGCGCTGGTCGGCAATCTTCCTGTCGGGGTTCAGCAAAGAGTCGAGATTCTGAAGGCTCTGTTTCGAGGGGCGGAGATCCTGATTCTGGATGAACCAACATCAGTTCTGACTCCACAGGAAGTTGAGAGGCTGTTTGAGGCGATCAAGGCACTGAAGCGTCAAGGAAAGTCAGTCATATTCATATCTCACAAATTGAAAGAAGTCTGCGCGATATGTGACAGAATCACAGTTTTGAAAAGAGGACATGTCATAGGAACTGTAGACAAGAACAAAACCAGCCAACAGGAACTTGCCGAGATGATGGTAGGCCGAGAAATACCCTCGACGTTCGCGAAGGAGCACGCCACGATTGGGAAGACCGTCCTACGGATCGAAGGGTTGAACGTGCTCAGCGACCGCAAGTTGTTGGCTCTGAAGGACGTGGCCTTTGAAGTGCACGAATTTGAAATCCTCGGAATGGCAGGTGTCGAAGGAAATGGGCAGACTGAGCTATTTGACGTCTTGACAGGGACAAGAAGACCCTCAGCGGGCCGAATATGTCTTGATGGGAAACCAATAACGAATGCTTCTCCCCACGAACGAATAGAAATGGGGATTTCGAACATACCGGAAGATAGACAGAAGAGAGGCTTGGTACTGGATTTTTCGATCTCAGAAAATATGATATTGGGGCGACACAACGCGCCGCCCTTCGCAAACAGAGGACTAATACTGAACCTCAAGACGGCATCTGACTTTGCAGACAGATTGATTCAGGAATATTCAATAAAGGCACCGAGCCATCGCACTCTTGCGAGGCATCTTTCGGGCGGCACTCAGCAACGAGTAGTAATAGCCAGAGAATTCAGCAGGAAGCCCAAGTTCATCATTGCTTTTCAACCGACTCGTGGATTGGATGTTGGAGCGACCGAATATGTGCGCAGGAAACTCGTGGATATGAGAGATCAAGGATGCGCTATTCTTCTAATATCCGCGGACCTTGACGAGATTCTAGCTCTGAGCGACAGAATCGCAGTCATCTACGAGGGCAGAATCGTGGCGATCAGAGACCGCAGCAATACGAATGAATTGGATCTTGGTCTCCTGATGACTGGTGGAAAGAATGACTGAAGAGGGAACAAACCTCAGGATTAGAGGACTTTTCGGCAGGATCGCGAGGGCATTAATAGCTGGGTTGCGCGGCGCTTTTCCCTCGATAATCGCCGTGCTTGCGGCTTTCCTAGTTGGCACACTAGTGCTTCTCGCCACAGGATATTCCCCCATCGACGCCTATGGTAATCTGCTGTATGGCGCGTTTGGCAGTTACTACTATATTGGACAAACTTTCACCCAGGCCACTCCGATAATCTTCACATCACTTGCATTTCTGTTCGCTTTCAAGTGCGGCCTCTTCAACATAGGAGCCGAAGGTCAACTCTTAATCGGTGGATTTGCTGCTGCTTTAGTTGGGATAAGCTTTACAGACCTACCGGTCTACATCCATTTACCATTAGCTCTTTTAGCCGGAGCGGCTGGAGGAGCGCTCTGGGGGTTTATCCCTGCGATTCTGAGAGCAAAACTTGATGCACATGAAGTAATCACAACCATGATGTTGAGCTACGTGGCATTATATGTGAACAGCTACATGGTAAACTATCCGTTCAAGGCATCCCCAGGCTACGTCGCCCAGACTCCTCTAATTGCACCTTCAGCACAGCTTCCGCACCTCATGCCTCCAACCCAACTCTCAGCCTCGATTATTGTCGCAATGATGATGGTGACTTCCATTGCCTACCTGCTTCGAAGAACAACTCTAGGATACGAAATTAGGGCTATCGGATTGAACCCGTCAGCTGCCGAAGGCGGCGGAATCAACGTGAAGAGAGGGATAGTGGTCGCCTTGGTAATCAGTGGAGCGATAGCAGGACTCGGAGGCGCAGGAGAAATACTGGGTGTACATCACCGTTACATAGACGGTTTTTCCCCAGGCTATGGCTGGGACGGGCTGGCAGTAGCGCTGATAGGCGGGCTGGATCCGTTCGGCGTAGTTTTTGCCGCAATCCTCTTTGGAGCCCTGAGAAGCGGCGGCACGGTAATGAACAGAGTCACGGGCGTCCCGCTCGACGTCATATTCATACTTCAGGCACTAGTCGTGCTTTTCGTCGCAGCTCCCCGGCTGATCAAATATCTTTCAAGCAAAGGGGTTGCCGTGCCCCGAACGATAAAGCGTCTGCTAAGGGCTATTTCAAGCATTCTAAAACGAAGTGTCAAGGCTGGGGTTGCAGTCCCACGGGCGATAAAACGTCTGCTAAGGAGAGGTAGCTGATATGGTAGACATCATTGATATAATGAACGTCGGCCTGTTCGCAGCCGCTTTGAGAATGGCAACTCCTTTGGTATATGCGGCTCTAGGCGGGATTTTTTCTGAAAGGGTCGGCATCGTCAATGTTGGATTGGAAGGTATGATGCTTACGGGAGCGTTTTCCGGCGTACTGGTCAGTTTCTACACTGGAAATCCATGGCTTGGAGTTCTAGGCGCCATATTTGCAGGCGCTCTGCTGGGTCTTCTTCACGCTATCTTGACAGTGAAATTCGCCGGAAACCAGATCGTGAGTGGCACGGGAATAAACTTGTTTGCTCTGGGTTTCACAGCCTACATGTCACAGACTATTTGGGGATCAAGAGGAGCGTCCCAGTCAGTACGAAAACTTCCTACTGTTTCGCTGCAACCACTTAGGGGCATCCCTGTTATCGGAGACGCCTTGAACACTCTGTTCTCTCAAAGCCCCCTCGTATACGTCATGCTGGCCGTGGTCGTGATTTCATACTTTGTCCTATTCAAGACTCCATTAGGATTGAGAATTAGAGCTGTGGGTGAGCATCCAGCAGCCGCGGACACGGCCGGGATAGATGTGAACAGAACGAAATTCCTATGTCTAGTACTAGGTGGCATGCTAGCTGGCCTAGGTGGTGTGTTCCTGTCGCTAGGTGAACTGAGTCTTTTCGTGTTGGGGATGAGTGGTGGACGTGGTTTCATCGCTCTGGCTGCAATGATACTGGGCGGATGGAAGCCCTTCGGCGCCCTAGTAGCCAGTCTTCTATTCGGTTTTCTGGGAGCGCTACAAATGGGGCTACAATCAACAGGATTGCTTCCGCCTCAGATCGTCTTGGCAATCCCCTACGTACTCACAGTAGTTGTGCTGGCTGGTTTCGTCAAAAAGAGAGTCCCTCCAAGCGACTACAAACCTTATTCAAAAGAGTGACTGACGTCAAGTCACTTCTGAGCCTGCCAATTCAGGAGCAAAGCACGCGGCTCTTTCAATTCACTTTCGTGCGCGCGTCAGTTTTCCTTTTTCCAAGATCTTTGTCGCCTCGATGGCAATTTGGATCTCTTTGTCAATTGCATTCTGAACATTTATGTCTAGCTCTCCGGTTTTCTGACTAGGTTCAAACTCGCCCTTCCCTACACCTATTAATGGATTGCCATCTACTGCTAAGATAGCCCCAGCCCTTAATTTCCTGATTCTGGCAAGCGTAAATATCACAGACGATTCCATCTCGACAGACAAAACATCAAGTTTGCTCCAGCGTTTCAGGTTGCCGATGTCACCGTAGAAAGCGTCTGTACTTAAAACGGGACCGAGATGGACTCTCCAATTCGATTCTCTTGCCACATTAAACAGCGCGTTGGTCACGTCAAAATCTGCGACAGCCGGGAACTCGATTGGCGCGTAGCTTCTGGACGCTCCATCAGCGCGCACTGCAGCCGTCGCAACGACGATGTCACCTGTTTGTACGTCTCGTTGAAGAGCGCCTGTTGTCCCTACCCGAATGAAGGTTTCAGCACCAATTCTAGCTAGCTCCTCCACAGCTATTGCCGCTGATGGACACCCAATTCCAGTCGAACAAGCGGATATTCTTATGCCGTTAACGCTACCCGTATATGTTACGAACCCACGATAATCCGCCACCTTCACGCTTTCGTCGAAAAAAGACGCAATCTTTTCAACTCTTCTAGGGTCACCGGGAATCAGCACATATTTCGCAACGTCTCCAATCCCGCACATTATGTGAGGTTGTATTCGCTTTCTCATTGATTTTTCCCTACTATCTATATGAGACTACAAGGTGTATTTTTAAATGGCGCATTTGGAGAAGAACGGAGCCATGGAAAGGCAACCAAGACTGCTGTGGAAGCGCAGCGGAAAACGAGACGAACAACAAAGCTGACGCTTGTCATCATTCTTTGCGGGAAGCAAGTGGGCCAAGAATCGCGTTCGACTTGCTATATGTAGGCCTTACTCTCTAGCACCCACTTGTTCGAACTGTAATCAAACCGCATGAGACCATGAACCTCGCACTTCCAAATAACGAAAGTATAGTCTGGTGCTGTCGTTGCTACTTCCAGTTTTCTATTACAGAATGGACATTTCTTAATCACGTTCATCCCATCTTTTAGGGTATTCTGAACCCGCAGACCTCAAGCGAAACGGGATCTCTCTGAAGCAGAGATTCCAGTACATACAGATTCCATCTCTTTTTCCGTATTCTTTACATTTGTGAAGCAGCAATTATTATTGATAATCAGCATGTCTCGGAGCCTCTTCCCATGTACGCTACAGTAGTGCTTACGGCAGAATTAAGTTCGGTGGGATTAATTTTGACGTGCTTCTTGGATTCCTCAGTGTGTCCTACCGCTATCTTCCCTATAGATCTCTTTAAGAAAACGGGCAACTAACTCAGCGCGGACACCTGCTTTGACAAGCTTGCCAGTTTCCACTTCAACAGGTCTCCTTTGTTCTCTGCACTTTTCTATTATTTTCCGAAGAGTCTCCTTAATCTCCCAAGGAAAAACTATCCAGTCACTCGTCTCTTTGGCACAATAGTCAGGCTTGACAATGCTCCAAGGCTTGTAGTAGACCGTCACGATCTTTGCTTCTTTGGCACCTTCTTGAATTATGTATTCTTTCACCAACTTTGAGCTTTTCCCCGTGTCAGCAACTTCATCGACGATCAATATCCTCTTATCTCTAACTTCAATCGAAACAGGCTGAGTTAACGTAGGCTCGTCGCTGGTTTCCTCAACACCAAGATAGAACTCAGCCCTTACGTTAGCAACGTTAGGATTGCTGAGTAAATCCGACAAAATCCTCGCAGGAGGCCATCCACCTCTGGAAATGCCCACGATTATGTCTGGTCTGAATCCGTCTTTGCGGATTTTGTCCGCCACTTCAAGGAGCATGTCATATATCTGGTTCCATGTTGGTACCTCAAACCTGAATTCTGAGGACACTGCGTATTCCTTCTGTTTCTAACAGTCTGCTCGGAATTTATAAGCTTGCCAAACGTACAGGCTGCCTAAGCGAGAGAGCTAGAGATTTAAACCAGATGCCCATAATTCGCTCACATGAAAATTGCGATATGTTCTTCAGCGCTATTTGCCAAGCAATCGCGGGAGATCAAGGAGAAACTTGAGAAAAGAGGATTAGAAGCTTTTCTTTACCCCCAAAGTGTCAGGTTAGGAAATGTAACAGTCGATGTAAGTGAATACTACTCGATGCGGAAGAAGAAACTAACACCGGAATTGCTCGACGCAAAGAGACAACTCATGGACAAGCATTTTGCGAAAATAAGAGAATGCGACGCCATCTTGGTGTTGAATTTCGACAGGCAACGGAAAAGAGGGTATGTGGGAGGTAACACTTTCCTGGAAATGGGAATCGCCTACTGGCTCGGCAAAAAAGTTTTCATTTGGAAGAAGCCCTCTAAACTCTTGCCATATTTTGAAGAGATAATGGCCATCAATCCCGTCAACATAGAAGAGAATGTGGAAAGAATAGTGCAATATTCTAAACGGTGAGTTTCCCACGACCGCAATACTCATTCAGCCAAGTTCTTGAATTATCTTTTTGACGGTTAAACTATATATCCTGACCAGTTGTGCCGCCTTCTTAGCTGTCCTTGCTTCGGCATACAACCGGAATACCGGCTCAGTTCCACTTGGTCTCACCAAGATATCGCTCTTGTCATTGAACCATATCTTAAGGCCGTCGAGAGTGCTGACGTTCGACCCTTCAGCCTGCTCAATCAGTTCCTGCAAGGCTCTCTGTTTTAGCTGTTCAGGGCATTCCACTGTCCCCTTGCTGAGGAAGTACTGCGGAAGTTCCTTTAGCAGCTTGGATAGCTTCTCGCCCGTCCTAGCCATGATAGAAAGAATCAGGGCTGTTGCCATGGCGCCGTCTCTCACGGGTTGATGTGGGCCGTAGAAGATTCCACCGTATTCTTCTCCGCCGAGTTTAGCATTGACTTTCTTCATAGTTCGTGAGATGGTTACGCTGCCGACCTTGGTCAATATGACCTCTCCGTCGTATGCGTCGGCTACGTCTTTGATCATGGTTGATGAGCTGATTGAAGTTACTACTTTTTCGTCAGGGTTGTCCATCAAGAAGTATTTTTCAGTCAGAGCAAAGCTCTTATCCCCCATGCTGATTTCCCCGGTCTCATCAACAAAGATCGCTCTGTCAGCATCAGAGTCGTAGGCAACGCCTAGGTCTGCCCTTTTTGTCTTTACAGTCGAGGCTAAGACGCCGAGATTTTCGGGCTTTGGTTCAGGAAGTCTTCCGGGGAAAGTGCCGTCGATTTCCGTATTGACTTCGGTGACTCTGCACCCAAGCTCCTTCAGCAGTTGTGGCCCCGTCAAGCTGCCCACGCTGTTAGCTCCGTCAACTACTACGTGATAGTGTCTTCTCGTTAGTGTGGCAACATCCACCTGCTTCTTTATTGCAGCGATATACTCATCATTTGTTCCTTTAAGCTCGCAAGTTCCTCCCAACTTATCCCATTCCGCAAGCCTCATCCGTTTGTCAAAATACGCGTTCTCGATTTCAATTTCCTGTTCACGAGACAGTTCGATCCCATCATTCCAAATAACCTTAATACCATTGTATTGGGGAGGGTTATGCGAAGCACTTATCATGATGCCGCCCGCAACCCTGTGTCGTCCCACCCAGAACTGTAGCGCAGGGATAGGCACCATTCCCGCGAATTGCACGTTGCATCCCGTAGAATTTACGCCCGCAATGACCGCATACGCCAGCAAAGGACTACTGGTTCTTGAATCGTGACCCACAACAAGATCTCCGCGCTTGAAAAAAGTTCCAATAGAGGCGCCTATTTGAACGGCCGTCTGAGGCGTTAGCTCCTTGTTAACGAGCCCACGGATACCATTCGTGCCAAACAGGCGTCTTGGTAATATATACATGGTGCTGCTCTACAAACATCAGTTGTGACCAATCATTTATACACTTTTTGAGGTCCGTCCTGAGCCATCTTGATAGTCATTAATAAGGGTCTTAATGCCTTTAAGAGGAATATTGGAGGTCTCGCATAGTTGCCCTACATAAAGTCTGAGAACAGAGCCAAATACGAAAGGATATTGCACGAACTGATAGACATTCTGAAGTCTCTGCCTGCCGAAGAGGTTGATGGAGAACTCAACTATATCGTGACGAAGTTGCTTAAGGAGATCTATCCTCTTCGCTACTTCCACATCAACAAGGCCGTGGGAGTCTTGGAATGCATTAAACTAGAGTTTTATAGAAGGGTTGCAGCTCCGTATGAAGACAAGAAGATCAAAGAATCAGGCGACGTTTAGGCTCCAGACAATGACCTGCTTGCCACACGTTGCTCTCGGGTGCGCATCCTGGCGCGCTTATTCGATTTGCATTGATTGCGAAGAGACTAAACAAGAGTTGTCACCGAATGCTGTGGTTCGGAAAATACGCGGCCGACACAGAAGTCGCGCAGCTATTCAAGAGTCGCAAGTGAACTTGCCTGTCAAGTGGGAGGAGACCAATCCAAAACTGTATCAAAGGTGCGGGGGATGGGGTTTGCACCTAGAGTCAGAAGTGGCGAAGTCTCCGCGGCCCCTTTTTCTCATTTGGGGTCTATTGCTTGCAGTTGTTTCTCATGAAGATGGCAACTCTGCGTTTCAAAGGCAGGCTGCCGGTCAGAGCATTTTCGAGAAATCATCGTACACTTTGCTTCTGTGGCCTATGTACAGTATCACTACGCGCTTTTCTTTTCTGGCAATCTCGTAGATTGCTCGGTAGTCTCCCGCTCTTAAGCTCCAGAAATCCGAGTGTTTGAGTATTTTACCTGCCCTTTCGGGGTTGCCACAAAGTTCCTTGAGCTTATCTATCATTCTGAGCCTGGTCGGCTTTTCGAGTTTCTCAAGTTCTTTCGCTGCTTTCGGGTGAAGAAGAACGACATAAGTCACTTGAATTCCCCAAGCTTTCTGAGGCGTTCGGGGTGTTCCTTCGTTTCTTTGCTACGTTTCATCAGCATATTGAAGAAAACGCATGTTTTCTCGCGCTCTTCGTAATGGGCTATTATGGATTTTATGGCGTCGCTTCGGCTTTTGAATCTCCCTTCAGCCACCCACTCGTCTATTTCTTCGAGCATTTTCTGAGGAAGCCTTAACTGAACCTGAGCCAAAAGAATCACCGTAAACAATACTGTTTACAGAGCAGCACTTAAGTCTTGCTCCAAAAGCCATCACTAACATTTTTGCGAACGATCCTCCAGCATTTTTCTAATGCAGTAATGCGGCGGATGGGGTTTGAACCCGTGGTCAAATAGCGATGTCTCCACTGTCTCTCGCAATTTCTCCTTTTTCTCTGATATGTGTTTGCTGATCCTGAAAGATGAATAAGTCATCTATTGTCGTATTGAGAGCCTTGGATATTTCATGCGCCAAGAGTAGCGAGGGATTGTACTTGCCTTTTTCTAGGTAGAGAATGGTTTCTCGTCTCACACCAACCTTTCTTGCCAAGTCATCCTGTGTTAAGTCGTATCTCGCCCTCAACTCTTTGATTCGTGTTCTGAATGTCATCACTAGTCGCCCTTTCTTTCAAGGTACCAGCGCAACACAAGCCATGTCAAACTCTGTACTAGCACAGATGCTACTAACGCATCTCCCGCGTTGAACAGGTAATATCCGAGAAGTTCTCTGCCCACGATAAAGACTAGCAGAAGGGCTATCATAAAGTATAAGCCTATAAGTAGCGAATAGGTTGCTGCCTTTCCAGTAATCCTTTGCGTACGTTCATCCCCTGAAGGATAACCAGACCTTTTATCTTTTCTTATTCTCCATACCAATAAGACCCCGATTAAAACCATCATAGCAACTATTCCTACGCTCACAATCGGCCACAAAAGATCCATCTACCTCACCTCCACAGATCTTTGTTCCTTTCTCCTTGACTTGATCACACTGATAACCGATAGCAGGATCCCAACACCAATGAAGGAATAGCCGATCAACCGATCCTCGCTGAAAACGATTCCAAGGATTACTAACGTACTTCCAAGAGTCGTGAATTCTTGACTTCTCATTTTCTCAACCTCCATTATCTATTTCACACATTATATTATGTTTACCACGCTTTATGTTAGATGTACACAACATTAGGGATTTAAGCTTTGCTGTGCTTGTGGCGCGGGTTTTTAACAAGGTTGACTGAGACTTCCAGATCGAAACAGGAACCCTTCCAAAATCAACATAGTGGTGCGGGGGATGGGGTTTGAACCCATGCAGCCCTGCGGCAGCAGGTCCTAAGCCTGCCTCCTTTGACCAGACTCGGACACCCCCGCGAATACTCTCGGCTCAAAACGTGAATCTACGTTATCTTTCATATTTATTTAACCTTGCAGTTTTCGGAATGCTTAAAACATAAGAAACAGTTCACAACTAGACTAGCTATGTGCAGGGGCGCCTCGGTAGCCTAGCCTGGTGGGGCACCGCCTTGGTAAGGCGGCGGTCGCGGGTCCAATTCCCGCCCGAGGCTCCAACCTTCGACCAAACAAGAAAAAGCCAACCCTGTTTTCCCCAGCGATTGCGTGGCATTGCATGCTAAATAGCGCGAAAGCGATTTCCCAGACCATTCTTTCCTTGCACTCAGGAGGCATGGGGTTCAAATCTCTCCAGGGTCACTTATGAATTCTCCCGCCACATCATTATTACTTTCCTCATAACGGTCACTGCCGCGTCTTTTTCGTTTTTTGCATCGAATTCAGAGCCTAATGACCATGATCACTGAGAAATAAGCTACATCAACCCAAAAAACGCTGTTGTAAAGTCCTAACAACGACTATTAAGTATCAACACCGGAGAAAATAACACCATTGGGAGAAGATGCAAAAGCACCCAGTCAGCCAATCTAAACCCCAAAATACTAGAATGTTCCAACACTTACAAAACCCAGCACAGAGGAATCGACTTGGCAACCAGCTACGATGAATATGAGGAGAGCCTAGACCTTGAACAACTCTTCAGGAAACTGGGCGCCCCAAGCCCCAAAACGCTAGCAAAAACTGTTGAGCACTTCACAACAAAGGAGGCTGACAAAAGAGACAAAATCGTTATAGGCTATTTCGGACAGAATGGAGTCGACAGAATCGTTGACGCAATAGCAACTCGCTTATTAGCATCACCGAGACTGCCACAAAACGCCAAAATCCTCGACGTGGGCGCTGGATCAGGATTCTTCACAGCGAAAATCATGAAGAGCATACAGGTTGATTCTCCCACAACCTCTTTCTACGCCATGGACCTGACACCAGCAATGCTACACTCGCTTGCAAAGAAAAGCCAGAGAATAGCGCCATTCATAGGTATGGCCGAAAACATTCAAGGCAGCATCAAAGAAGCAAAAAAACACTTCAGCATTCCGACAAAGTTTGACGCAGCATACTCCACCCTAATGCTCCATCACAGCCTAGGACCTGAAAGCGTTTTCAAAAGCCTCAGAACCATTCTAAAGAAAAATGGAAAAGCCATAATCCTCGACATGTGCGAGCACAAGTTTAAAGAGTTCAAAACCGAGATGGGCGACATCCACTTGGGTTTCAATCTGAAAAACATAAGTGAAATGGCGCGAAAACACTTCTCAACAGTCAGAGTTGAAAAAATGGCTGGAATCAGCTGCGAATCCTCAGGGCGAATCGCAGAAATCTTCATTGCCTCAATGTGGAACTGTTCATGAAGAACGATTAGATAATTTATATATGGATACTGAGCAATGGAAATAGAGAGGGAAAATATTGCCCCTAGATGAAACCCTAATCATCCTGTTGGTCGTAATAGGGGCAATAATCACGTGCTCCATAATAATAGTCTATATAATGCGAAAAAGGGGCAAGAAGACGGAGAAACCCCAGAAGAAAGAGAGCATAATTGAACCCGAACTCAAGGGCTACCCATTCAGAGTCACCAAAAGCGTTCCCATCGATGAAGCAAAAAAAGCCAGAGACGGCCTACGCCTTCTGGATCTAGAACGGGAAATCCTGGGTGATGCGATTCGGCGACTCTACGAAGCCCACGCAGAAGGAAAAATAACGGAAGAAGAACGCGAAAGGCTAGCAGATTCTTACAAGTCTCGAATGATGAACGTGAAAGACGCCATATCCAAAAATGAATCACTAGTGGCATTGCACGAACTTGAAGCCATGCAAGAAGACCTGATGAAGCTATTCAGCGAACGCTTCGACGAACTGAGCACAAAAATCGAAGACCTACGCTCCAAAACCGAAATCAAGTCAATAAAAGAAATAGAAATAACGCCTCCGGCCTCAGAGTCAGAAGCAACAGAAGAAAAAGCCGAAACGGGAGAGAAAGAGAAGAAAAAGAGAAAAGCCCCAGCCAAAACCACGCCAAAGACAGAAGCCGAAAGGAGAATAGAAGAAATCCAAGCAGAAGTGGAAAAAGTCTTGGACAAACTGGGACAGATGGAAATTGAATCCTAAAGATCAAACAGAGAACGCAAAGAAAAACGCTGCGCTAGAAGCAGTGAAGCACGTTAAGGACGGTTTCATCGTAGGACTGGGAAGCGGAAGCACAGCCGCTTTCGCGATACAGGAGATAGGCAACAGAATCAGACTTGAAGGGCTGCGACTCATGGCCGTCCCAACATCCTATCAAGCCTTCTCGCTAGCCGTCGAAAACAAAATTCAAATAACCACACTGGAAGAACACCCAACACTGGACTTGACGATCGACGGAGCAGACCAGATAGACGAAAACCTCAACCTCATAAAAGGCATGGGCGGCGCACTCACCCGCGAAAAAATAGTAGCAACAGCCTCAAGAAAACTCCTAATAATCGCAGATGAAAGCAAGAAAGTCAAATTCCTAGGAGCAAACAACCACCCCATACCATTAGAAGTCATACCCTTCGCAACAAAACCCGTAATGCTGAAACTCAAAGAAATCGGCGGCAACCCAACTCTGAGAGAAGGAAAAGGAAAAGTCGGCCCCATCATAACCGACAACGGAAACGTCATAATAGACGCCGCTTTCGGACTTGTACACGAACCCTCAAAACTTGAGCCCGAACTGAAAAGCATACCAGGCCTCGTTGAAACCGGACTGTTTATCAACATGGCAAATGCCGCGTATTTTGGCAAGACAACTGCTGTAGAAAAAGTTGAAAGAAAATAAGTGCTCTGCTTGTTTGCTCATGCTGGCATTAAGAGCTGGCCATTTCCATCAAAGAATTCCGAAAAACCTGCTTGTTTAATATTTTCTTACGGTGCAAACTATAGCAATACAATCTAAATTTCAAGTACATATTTTGCTTTCTAAACATTACTGCTAATAAAAATTTGAATTTAATAACCTTTAAAGACTAGCGTGCCTAACAGAACCTAAAAATCAAGCTTCACACACGGAGGTGAAATGATGGAACTAGCATCAAAAGAAAAAATGATGACCTTCGCAGTAATCGGACTTTGCGTCGTCATAGGCGTAATGTCTCTTCTAGCGGTTGTCTACTACAGCCAAGCCAACGGACTACAAGGCAACTACAACACCGAAACAGCACATCTCCAGTCAATAATCAGCCAACTCGAAACAGACAAAACCGACTTACAGGGTCAGATAACCACGATTGAGGGCGAGAAAGCGACATTGGAAACCCAAATCACCTCGTTGAATACACAGATTGAAACACTCGATACTAATATCGCCACGATGACCGAAGAGAACGCAGACTTAACCGAACAGACAGAAACCCTAACAACCCAGGTCGAAGCACTGACTGCCGAGAAAAACGCCCTGACTCAAGAAGTAAACAGTCTGACAGAGGAAGTCAACACTCTCACGAGCCAAGTCGCTTCATTAGAAGCAACAGTCAGCAGATTGCAGACCAACGTTAACGAACTATACGCAGCTCTAGAAGCGTTGAGAGCCCGACTCCGCATCCAGTAGACACCCCCCTCTTCCCTTTTTGCTCCCCTCACCATAGAATCCAATCTCACATCACAAAACTTTTTGCCCTCTTTTTCCAAATTGCCCCTGAATTCCGTGCCTTCTTTTTATCGTGAAAGGATCGTCAAATAACGACTGGCCCGCGCAAACCTTGAACAGAAAGGCTTAACTTAACCGCCAAGAAAGAAAAACTCCAATTTGAAAGCCGGGGTAGCCTAGCCTGGCTAGGGCGCCAGACTCATAATCTGGAGAACAAACGGGGCAAACGCCCATAGTCCAGAAGTCGCGGGCTCGAATCCCGCCCCCGGCACCAACAACTTTCCTTTTTGTAGAAGGGAACCTTCACTAAGAGAAAACACTGTTAATGCGAGCGCGCGCTAACACCAGAAACTAATCCACTAGTCCTCATTTCACCGACGTTCATGCATTCATCTCAGTCTCAAATGCTACTAGTTCATCCCTTTCCGTCGCGTCAGTGGACAAGTAGCCTAAACGAATGAAATACGAAAAGCCAGCCTCGAAATGGCTTGCATATTGATCACGCATCTGTTCATCAACAGGCTTCTCTGGACAGGAAAACAATAGACGTCTTTTCACTTATCGAAATTTCGAGTTCATCGCTGAAACCTCTCCTCGCATGAGCATTCTTGACGGTAACCCTGTCACCTAAGACGAGGCTGCTGACTTTTTCAGCATGCTTCCGCCAGGCTGACACCCATATTCTGCCAGACTCGTCCTTCAACTCGAAAACAGCAAGTTTCACAAGTTCTCCGTTGACCGTCTTCACGTCTCTGACCACAGGCTTCGTAATGACCTCGCCTTCAACATTGAATTGCGCCGATCCCTCTCTCAGATCTGTAATTCTCAGAAGTTCGTCCGCCGCCGCAAGCGTTTCAACATATGTTCCTGAGTCAACGTGAACCTCAAAATCTTCATTCATCGATTTCCGCACTTTCCCATTCACTACTTGCAGACGCAGACCTCTCACCAAAGTCTTCTCAAACTCTTCAACTTTCTCGTTCCAGAACACTAATGGAATCTTGCCTGTCTCATCAGCCAACATCACGCGCATAACCTTGCCAGATGTTGAATCTTGCCTTGTGAAGGTTGACACAGAGGACATATCCATAACTGTGCCAGCCAAATTCGCTTTCTTGTTCCTATCCGATGTTGGTATTTCCGCGATCTTCTCTGAGAACTTGCTGATATTCGGGTAGACTGATGCTTCGACGTCTTTCGGCTCAAGCTCAACTTCGCTTTTCTCGCTTATGTGCAGTTCAACTCTTCCGCTTCTATCTTCCTTGCTGTACCCATGAGAAACACGTATAACTTGCCCAACCTTCAAAGCACCGGATCCAAGAAGACTCGTCTTGTCGTTCCAGAAGACCACCCGCAAAATGCCGCTTCTGTCTGCAATAAGTATGCTCGCAAACTTCCCGCTCCTACGCCCGTTGAAAACCTTGAGAGGAAAGACCGCAACAACACGACCAACGATCGTAACATCACTCAAGCTAGGAACTAGGTCACGGATTAAAAGCGCAGGTTCAGATGCTTTGTTGATCCCGATTTCCACGCCCAACTCTCTGGCGATAATTCGCAAAAGGGTATCATCGGAAATCAGCCCGCCTGTCCTGTGCTTTTCTGTTTCCAGCTTTTCCAGAAGCACATCCCTTGAAAGCTCTGCATGCTTGGACAGAATCTGCTCGATTACCTGATCGACGGTCATTTGAGCTTGGGCACCGCTGAAACAGACTATCGATGTTGTAACCTTTATTAAAAGCCTATCGTGGAAAATTCAGGCGTACGCAGGAAAAATCGGAGACTACTATGAACGCTGAAACGCTCTACGCCTTGGGATTCGCTCTGATATTCCTCGGAGTCATGATAGTCCTAACCGCCATGCCCCTTCTGTCGCACTTGGAAATCAAGGAGAAAGAAACTGGAGGCGGCGGAGCCATAATAATAGGTCCTGTCCCAATAGTATTCAGCACCGACAAAGAATCCGTAAAGACCATTCTGATTCTCTCAATAGTGCTTACAGTAGTTCTCGTAGCTACAACAGTGATTCTGCATCTCATGTCAGGATAAGCCCAGAAAAAGGGAGCCAAACATGATTAGCTTGAAAAGACCAAGACTCGAAGACGATGAACCAGACGGAATGCCAAAAGTTCAAACTTTGTTGCTCGGAGGATTCTTCGTCATTCTGGTTGGAATCATAATTCTGATAGTTGCGGCCGTTCTTTACGGAGGCGATTCAGCAGGCGTCGGAGCCATTGTCTTCATTGGACCGATACCTCTCGTGATTGGAACTGGCCCAAATACACGATGGATGATCTTGTTTGCAGTAATTCTGACCGCAACAACGATTATGATGTTTCTGATATATCGAAAAGAGCCAAAAACATCTAGGGGTTAGGTTTCTTTTTCCTCTTTTCCAAAGTACGCGTAGAGGAATATCAGGACTAATGCAGTTAGCGTTGCTGTCATGAGTAGATACTTGATTATTTCGAAGTATGCTCCTATGTCCATGGAAGCTGTCTCCTTTCCCTCTTTTATTCGGATTTAGATATTTAAACAGTCGCTTTTTTCCACTCGCTCATGAGTGAATCGTAGAGGTCATCATGCTCTTCTATTGTTTCAAACCAGTCTAGGTTGCCAGCTAGTTTCTGTGCTATGAGATGATAACACAGGTGGATCTGCCTATCCAAGACTCGAAAGTAAAAATCATCACAAGTGCAGAACTCGGCTTCAGGCATTATCAAGTAATCCCTTTCCTTTCCGACGACGATCCAAACAGTCCGACCGCTCGGCTTGAACGCGTATTTCTTCACGCGCTTCTCTTTCAACGTTTCAAAACTTTTCACGAAACGAAGGCCAAAGATCTCATAAAGCCTTGTCAGGTTCTTGCCAGAGATTTTCCCTTCTGCTTTGGATTCTCTGCATATCGTATTCAGAACTTCGGTCTCAGAGTCTTCATCCATAATATTACAAGCTCTTTGGTTGATCCACAGCAATGAAGCGAGCGAGTAAGGTCATTCTATGCTAATCGGCTCGCCCTTCGGTCTATTCCCGTCCGTAGCTTTGGGCAGAGTGACTTCCAACACTCCGTTCTTGTAAACGGATCTAGCCTCCCTAACTCTCACTTTTGCAGGCAACTCGATCTCTTTGTAATATCTTCGCTGAGGAACATCAACTGAAATCGTTAGCTCACTCTCCGTTCCATGAAGTTTTATGTCGTCCTTCTCAACTCCAGGCAATTCCGCCACAACATGGATTTCGCCATCCGTCTGAATGACATCCACAAGAGGCTCACGTTCCTCCCTGACCTGCGGACCCCGCTTGCCAGGTTTGACGTTTCCGAACTCTCGGACAACGGGCTTTCCATCTGGACCTATCTTCATGCTATAACCGTAAACGAATGGTCCGAACTCGCGAGTGGTTGAGCCGTCTGGGAGCTTGCGTTCCTTAACATAGTCTCTCGGAACCTGCGAGCTGAAATCCTTGAAGGCTTCTTCCATCATTTTCTCCATTTCACGGAAAACATTGTCAACATCTCTGAAACCCCAATCTCTGAAGAAAGGAGATCCTTTTCTCTTAAACCAATCTGGAAAATCATCCTTATCGTCAGACATCGTCTCGCCGTTCTACTGTGAAGAAACGAGCGTCTATAAACATTATGCTACCGCGCCGATGGAGGAATCAGCCGATATTCTCAAGCTGGTTTAGGGTTCCGAGGAAAGTTCCATCGAGTAGAAAAAGCTCTGCGTTCCCCATGGAAACGGCATCTGAGCGCAGGATAGGGCCAACTGTCATCTCTTTTCCAGCACGGCGAACTCTCCCTTCGTTCAACGGCTTCCCCCCTAAGAAATCGTTAAAAGAAGGCACTATAAAAAGCTCAGAGGTTATTGGTTTCACGTCGTAGTGTTTGCGAAGAGTCTCAACGGGATTCTTCTCGATCCTTCTCTTGTGCTTCTGCAACAATACTGCTGCAAGTTTTCGCGTATCGCAACCCATCCTAACCCAAACCTGCCGCATTATCCTGAAACCCGCGAGATCTCGCAAGGCCACAACAGGATGAATATGTCCCATCACGAGCGTTTTACATTTCAGAAGGGCAGGCGAAGGCCATTGATGACCATGGAAGAAACCCACATCGCCCAAGACGATTCCTGTCGACGGAAGCATTTCGATTTTTTCAGGGAGCAACGGTTCAAGGTTTCCATCGTGGTTGCCGCGCATTACGCATATTTCTGGTACATGCTTCTTCAGTTCGTTGAAGAAGCTTGGCACGTCTTGCCATTCGCCCGTTTCCGCTTTAGCAACGGTGTGTTTTACGTCACCTAGAATCAGTAGTTTTTCTGCCTCATACTCGGATACAATTGTCTTCAGTTTTCTCAAGAGCTTGGGCGTCTGCGTGGGCACGTGTATGCCTTTCTCAGAGAGAGCCATTTCCCAACCTATATGCAGGTCAGCAATAATCATCACTCGCTTTCCTTGTGCTTTCACTAGCGCAGCAGGATATGGCCAAAGCGGTGTTATCATTTTGCTTCCTTTTCGGACCTCATAAGACCAAGTATAGCATTGTGTATTTCCCGATTTCCAGCAGCTACAAAGTCCACTTTCTGATTGGGGTCTAGCCTGAAGCTTAGTGATTTCCCATCAGGCTTCGTCACTATTCCTCCCGCTTCTCGCAGTATCAACCAAGCCGCCGCAATGTCAGTAGCGCGAAGCTTTCCACGAATGTCAATGAAGGCGTCTGTAGTTCCATCCGCAACGTAAGAAAGCTCAAGCGCATTGGCTCCAAGATGACGAACATGCCTTGTTCTTTGAATCAAACCAGTCAGCCGCGGAATTATGCTTTCGATCCTGTAAGAGTTCAAGTCAATACCTAGCACTGCGTCCTCCAAGGAAACTACACGTGAAGGAGTGATCTTTTCTTTCTCACGACTAGCTCCTTTGCCCTTCTGCGCTGCATAGGTTACGTTACGAAAAAGATCAGTCACAAGAGCAGCATGGACTGTGTCTGAGTCGGCACTTGCCGAAACCGCGATCGACGTCGCACAGAAGGGTATTCCTCGCATAAGATTGGTCGTTCCGTCTATAGGGTCTGCAGTCACGAAGCACTCATGCGGAGCCTCGCCAAATTCCTTTATGCCTGACTCCTCACTTATGAGAGTGAACGAAACCTCATGTTTCCGAAAAGTACGCACTATAACGTTTTCAGCGGCCAAGTCGACCTGTCTTATCGGGTCACCGCCTGCGCCTACGCCCAAGTCTGGCACAGGTTGGTTTAGTGATCTTAGAGTCGGCGATATCTGTTCTCTTATCTTATTTTTGCATTCGACGAGAATCTGCATCCAGCCTGCTTGTTTCTTCACTTCACTATTCCCTGCTGTCTAGTGATGCAGCTTTTGATAAAGAGTTTGCTGAAAAGAAAAGCCTGAATTCAACTATCAAGTGCAAAGAATCTTCTAGAAAAAAGTTCTAAAAGATAAACCCAGAAGATAAACTCAGAAGGCATTTAAACGAGAAACACAGATTCACTATCACGCTCTGGAGAAAACCCTGATGGCGTCAAAAATCGTAAATGCCTTGGAGATCCTCAAGGACGGAAAATGGCACACACTAGCCGAAATTCAACAGCAGCTGGGAATCAACGAAGAGCAAATCAGGCGTACAACAGAATTCCTGACAGAATACGAATTCTTAATTTCAGATGAGGAAAAGAAAAGAATAAAACTGAACAGGGACGCCAAGAAGTTTCTGGCCAATACCGCTACTGTATGAGAGCGATCAATCCTCTGTAGGCCTTCAGGAATTTCTTACCTTTGTCAGTAACCTCAAAGAGACCAGAATTTATTCTTCCTCCATCCCGTGCCATTGTCAGAAAACCCCTGCTAAGCAGAAGATGCGAATAATGCTTCAATTGTCTAAAACTCAGATTGCAGTGGTACATCAAATGGGTCTTCTTGGCCCCGCCGAGGGACGCATTCAAAATATCTGCGATTATGTCAAAATGCCCGCGATGGTTAGGAATCTCCTGTTTATCAGTCTCCAATGACAACTCCCTCAAACCAAATGCAAGAGGAGAAATAAGAGCCCCCTTCTCCCGAAATAAATAGGGGAAACACGAATTTAAAGGTTCTGAAAACTCATATAATCAAAGTTGTGAGAGAGAAAACGAACAAAGAAAGGGATATGATTACGCTTGTGCTTATGATGCATGTAGCTTTTCTAGAATTCTGTCACTATTCGCATTCTTCTCCATGAACACGCCGACTTTGTGTTCGCCGATGACCAGCGAAAGCATCTTGATTGCCTTTCCTTCAACGATGACAGTGCTCACGCCGCCTAAGTCAAAAAGTTCAGAAAACTCGGCCCCAGAATCAAACGCCGAGGAGGAAAGAATCGCATAATCTATTATCTTGGTTGGATCTCTGAGATCTATCGACGCAGAACTGGAATTTCTGAGTATGTAGCCTATGACACCGTCATACGTCTTGACTTCTTCTAGGCTTGCCCGCAGATCGCCTACGCTTACTGTGTCCTCAAAAGCTATGGGCTCAGTTACAATAATTGCTTCGCTTTTCTTCTTCTTTGTCATCATGTGCACCCTCCTTTATTGAACCACCGGCTTGACTTTGACAAGCTCGCCTTTCCTGATCTCCAAAGTGGTCTGGATCTTCTCGGGCATTTGCACGATGCCTTTTCCTCCGTATTTCGAATCTTTTATCTGTTTGACCCTGCATGTTACGGATTTTCTGCCGAAGGTTTCGATTTCCACTTCTTCGATTTTCTTGCCTTCGTACAGTTCTTCCCATTGGGCAAGTATGTCGTTGTCGATGCGTACGGTGTCTGCCGGAACAAGCAGACCACCTATGTTTTCGACTATGAACTGGTTGACTGGAGGTTCAGGAGCCACGGCTTCAGGCCTAACTTCTGGTTCGGAGGGCTCCTCAGGTTCCTGTATCCTGTGTTTCTCAAGAGGTTCTCCAAACGGCTCTTCAATCTCCTCTGTTTTCTCGATTTCATGTTCTATTTTCGGCTTGGGTTGAATGTTCTTGAGGGGGGCAGAAGTGATTTTCTCCAACAATCTCAGAACTGTTGGGACAAGAACTCGAGTTACAGTGTCAACAAGGTTCCTATCGGCATCCTTTGTCGTAACTGTGACAAGATAAAAGCTGCTTACGGAACTGATGCTTACTCTGCCTTTACTGCCTTCAAAGATAATACCCTCAACTCCGCCGAGGGCATCGGCTTTCTCCATTATGCCGTCGAAAGCATTAACAACTTGCACGAGCGTTTTCTCGGGAGTATTTTCGTTGGCGGCTATGATTTCGCCCTCTTCATTAAACATAAAGGAGTTCTTAACATCTGGACAGATATTCTGAATCTCGTTTAGCGTGTTTTTAAGTGCAAACGCATAGACTTCGTCATTCATGTCCTTCACGTCCCAAAACGCTGGTTTAGGAGATCTTGAAGAGTATGCGCTCAGGCACGCCTTCGTGTTCTACTACAAGGTATCTCAGGCCTTCAGTGTCGCCGAGCTGGTCTAGCCATTTGAGTGCTTCGCGAGCTTTTTGCAGAATAAGAAGTCTTTCTTGGTGGCTGCGTACAACCTCTTCTATTGCTGTCAGTTCATGGAATGGGTTTGCGTCTAGCACTATGTTTAGGTTGCCTACGGATATTTCTCCGAGGCTTTCGGTTGATGCTTTTTTGCCTGCTAGTTTCATGACGACTTCACGAATCTTCTTGGATTTTTCGGCCAAGGATCTGATGTCGTCTAGTCGGCGTAGATACTCGCCTAGTGTGCTTTTGGTTTCTGATATTTCTTTGTCTAGTGTCTCGGCTATTTCTTCTGCTGAGCTGTATTCTTTTATTTGTACGACCATTTTGTGCACCTCCAAATGAGGAAACAA
>Ga0315279_10000670_pt1 | contig 64348 bp, 63 predicted proteins | sample YL17G06_20_MG_FD_203694 | JGI IMG/M metagenome (GOLD analysis project Ga0315279, IMG submission 203694) | Sediment microbial communities from Yellowstone Lake, YNP, Wyoming, USA - YL17G06_20 | ecosystem: Environmental > Aquatic > Freshwater > Lake > Sediment | place: USA: Wyoming | collected...
GTAACCATTTCAGGGGAGGTGTTCGGCAGTCGAGATTATAAGAAAATTGTGAATGGAGGGATTTATATACTTGCCAAGACCGGATTGGAGATAAAAAGTTCTATTGTTGCAGTAACTTTAATTTTTGATCCAGGCAAATACTCTCTTAAGGTACCTAAAGATTTTGGAGATATCTATATTTGGGCCGTACAATTAAAACCTGGCCAAAAAGAAGCGACTCCTGAGACCCTGAGGGGTGTGTATCGGGATAATCCTATAAAGGTTGGTTCTTCGGATATTCAGGGGATAAACGTAACACTCCATGAGGTCTCGGAAGAAGAAGCTTCACCTGAGTTTGTCCCCGTCAAATAAAAGAAATTGAAAAAAGAATTAATGAAGAGTTTAGATGGTTTACAAAGGAAAGATTTATTTTGTGTTTTACTCATCTTATTGTTAGGCACAAGCTTAAGGGTATATAACTTAGGTACCAATAGCTTCTGGCTCGATGAAGCAGAAGTCATATTATCAGCGAATAGCTTAACAGAGATAATTCCTGCACTGAAGGCTAACCCTTTACTCCCCTTTAAAACATTTCTATACAAAACATTTGTTTATTATTGGAAGATTTTTGGGACTAGCGAGTTTATTTTAAGATTGTCTTCAGTAATTTTTGGAATATTTTCCATATGGGGTATTTATTTTTTGGGCAAATTAATTTTTAGTGAAAAGGCAGGTGTATTTAGCGCTTTAGTTTTGGCTGTTTCTCCTTTTCACATTTATTATTCTCAGGAATTGAGAATGTATTCAATTATTTCATTCTTAGGTATCGCATCTATTTACTTTTTATGGAGGGCTTTAAAGGATAATAGTAATTTTTTCTGGTTAGGATATATTGTAGCTAACGTATTAAATATATATATGCAGCCTATTGCATTTTTTACATTCGTTGGAGAAATTCTTTTTTTCATAATTCTTATTAGAAGATACAAACACCTATTTAAAAAATGGGTTTTCAGTAATTCTATGATAGCTATATTTCTTGTGCCATTATCCATCCTATTAATATCAGGACTTAAATTTTTAAGAGAAGATAATTTATTATTTACTCACCTATTTTCTTGGATATCCATTCCCTCCCTAAAGAGTATTCTTTTTACATTTAAAAATTTTAGCATCGGTTACAATGTTCCACTGCCAACTGCCCTCATTGCCTCAATAATATTTTTATCGTTATTTTTGTATGGCGCAATTAAAGCTGTAAATAAAAAGGAAGGTTTAATTTTGTCATTGATTTGTTTATTCTTGCCAATCATTTCGATATTTTTAATTTCAAGATTTAGGGCCTGTTATATAGATAGGTTTTTCATTATAAATTCAATATTTTATTATCTAGTTATTGGAAATGGCCTGTCTCAAATGAAGACTAAATACTTAATATCAGTTACGGCAATCTTAATATTCTTTTTTATATATGCATTAAAAAATTATTATAATAATTATTTACCGGAAGAAATTATGCAACATTTTGGTGAGCTACCAAAGAGAGATTGGAGACAACCAGCCATTTATATCATAAGCAATTTTCAAAAGGGTGATATTATACTACATACGCGTGAACATACATTATTCCCTTTTGAATATTATTTTGGCATTAGATATAAAAACTTATTAGAAAAAACTGGAAATTCATTTTCTGAACAACCCAGCCAACTTTTAGTAGATTTTTTAAAGGATAGAGATGATATACTGCTAAAAAAATTTTTGCTAAAAGATAAATCAGGTAGATATATCTATCGGATAATAAACGTTTCGTTTGAAAATCCGCAAGGTATTTGGTTGGTTTACTCATGGTGGGATAAACCCCATTCACGACAATACAGAATCATCGAATGGATGGATGAACATTTCATTAGAGAAAAGACAAAGATATTTCCCGGGACCACATTATTTCGATATACAAATCCAACCTATAAATACAGCCAAAAATCACCTACCGAATAAGGATAAACTCAGACAGCAAAAAGATAAATTCTACAAGATTGTGAATGAGAATATGCTTGATACATAGTGGTTGGCAGTTTTTGGAGAAAAGTATACTTACTAAGTTATGACGAAATTGATAAAATAATTGTTGATTGGTCTGATAAAGACTTTTTCAGGGAAGAGATAAAGATGTTTGAAGGGTTCAATATTTATTTTCTCATAAATGATGTATCTTTAGAGTCAATGCAAATTTTAGTTGAAATTGATAGAACCCTCCGCATCGGTCTCACCTCAGATTTCGGGGGTAGTCGTATGTATCCCCGCCATCAGATCTTCGTTTGTAACGCATTCTAAGGGCTGTTTTTCCTGGCGTCTCATAACTTCTTCCTGAAGTTTTGACTGCAAGAGCTTAAGATACCGAAATCCTCTTACCTTCTGTAAACGTGGTTCAAGGCTAAGTAGTCCTGCAGCAGCCCAGCGCTGTATGTGCTCACCACCTCTCCAGCGGTCTACCTTGTCGGTGTATTGGCCAAGCTGCGACATCACTGACTCAATGCAATTGGTGGAGGTAAAACTCTTTCCTAATTCAGCGTATAATCCTAATCTATGAAGAGACAACGTTTCTTCCCAACCTTCTTCTAGACTTCTGGCAGCAGAAGGATTAATGTTGTGTAGTTCTGCTTGCAGGGTCTTGAGAGCTCGTTTTGCTGCTTCGTAGCTTGTCTGTTTATAGGCAGCACGCAGTTTGGCGCGCCAGATAGTTTGTATACCTTTGGGAAGGTAACTGACTACGTTTTCAATCTTATGATACTGGCAGCGCTGAATAACGGCGCTCGAAGGAAATGTCTTTTCAATAGCTTTGATAATCCCCTTTGAGCCATCCACAATGAATAACAGTCCCTCTTCATATCTTAAGCCCCGCTCAACCAGCTTCTCAAAGAACTGCTCCAGCGCACGGCTGTTCTCCGTCGCTGTCTGCTCTATGCCTAAGACTATCTTCTGGCCTTGAAGTGTTACTCCTAACGCTATCATCAGGCCATCCTCAGCATAGCGCTTGCCGTCAACAAATATGGCTACAAAATCATATTGCTCAAGCCCGCGTTCCTGTAGTTGCTTCAGTTTGGCGGCTGTGGCGCAAGGTTAGTCCAAGAAGTTTGTTATATATGCTCAAAAGGCAAACAAATAGAATTAGGTATTATCTTAATCACCCAAACCGCAGGTCGCAAATCTACCTGGAATCCCCATCTACACCTTTTAGTTACTGAAGGTGGCTTAGATAAGCATAATCACTGGCATAAGTTCTATTACTTTGATTATCGGATATTGCGTAAAAAATGGGGGTATATTCTACTTACTTCCCTAAAGAAGACACTGCTTCACTCACCAGAAGCACTTAGGACCATTGAGGAAGTCTTTCAAAAGACCTCTTCCTTTGGTTTTATTGCTCGAGCCAAAAAAGAAAAGGTAAGAAAAACCGATATCATTGGTTATCTCATCAAATACGTTGCCTCACCACCCATAGCCCTATACCGTATAACTGGTTATGATGGTGAGTATGTCCAGTAAAGGTAATAGAGAACACCCTACAGACAGACAGGTAAGCCTCTGCCCGAAGGGCAGATTTTCCTTGACAAGTTTAGTGTAATAAATTACACTTATTGGTGTATAATATTATTTTAACCGCGAGGAGGCATTTTCGGAATGGTCAGTCTTAAGTCTAAAATTGTCCAAAATGTATTGAGTTATTTTTTTCTGCAAGAAGATAGCAGTCTATATGTTAATGAAATGGTTCGGCTTCTTAAAGTGGACAGAGGCAATCTCATCAAAAAGTTGAAATCTCTAGAAAAAGAGGGGATCTTTAGTAGTGAATTTAGAGGAAACCAGAAATACTTCTTCCTAAATAAAAGATACCCTCTTTTAAAAGAATATAAAAACATTATCTTAAAAACCATTGGATTTGAAAAGAAAATCCAAGAGCTATTAAGAGACTTGAAGGGCATAAAAGAGGTTTATATTTTCGGCTCATATGCAAAAGATAAGATGGACTTATCTAGCGATATAGATCTTTTAGTCATTGGTAAACAGGATACAATAGAACTTCAAAGGAGAATAAGTAAGTTACAAGAACAAATCAATAGAGAAATTAATGTAATTAGTATTGAAGATAAAGAATTCCAAAGGAAAAGGAAAAATAAAGACCCTTTTATCATAAATATCTTAAGGGAAAGAAAAATTAAACTTTTATGATTTATTTTGAAACAAAGTTTTTTCAAAAACAGGATTTTACAAAAGAACAAATTCTACAACTTCTAGAGAATGCAAAAAGAGATCTAAATATCGCCAAGAAAGTTTCATTACCCGAGGTAAAGTTTACATATAGCTATAATGCTTTTATTAAAGCAGGTATCAGTCTAATTGCAAAAATAGGAAAGGTAAAAGTAAGAAGTATCCAAGGCCATCATTTTAAAATAATAGAGAAAATGAGCGAGATCTTAAGGAATAAAGAAATCAAAGAGATTGGAAACGCAATGAGAACAAAGAGAAATTTAGATTTCTATGGCGGTGGAGTTATAGTTTCAGAAAAAGAAAGTCGTGACTATTATTATTTTGTTAAAGCAACTCTAAATAAGATTGTAGCTGTGATTGGTGAAGTATGACCTATCGGTAGAGATGTTTGGTTTAATCTGATCAAATGACACAAGGTAAACTATCTTGTAATTAACCCCAAAACTACCCACCAGATAAGGCTAACCTCAGGAAGGAAGAAGGTAAAATCAACAAGGTTCTGTAACAAACCATTGTTTAGTTATTTGTCAAAGTCACATTTGCATTATAGAGGAGGGAATTGCGGCGGGAGGGAAAAGATAGCTTTTTGTTTTGTTTTTTTAGGAAGACGTATACCTAACATAATCTCCCAGAAATTTAAGACCTTTTCAAACCACTGACCCCTACGAGGGTGTCTTACGACTTCTTTAATCTCGTCTTCGGTATAGACTGAATAAAGCCATTTTATTCTTTTTTCATTCCCATAATTTAATATCTGAGTGATTATCAATTCTTTGTCTTTCTTAAGATCTAATTTTTTAATGTCATATGACCAAAGACACCGTTCAACGAAATTAGGAATTCTTTGTCTATTTCTCATTAGAACTCCATTTTAATTTTAATTTAGCTGTTTCATTAACGAAATATTCTTTTACATCTTCCCAATTGAGAGGTTTAAGCATTTTCATTTCTCTTGTTTGTTTTTTTTCAGCATCTTGAAAATAGACTATTGCTTGAAGGGCTAAATATTTGTTAAATCCAGCGTATTTTTTTCCTGTCAGAGTTAATATATTTTCTAATCCTAACTCTTTACAAAGGCAATAAAGATCAATGAAATCCCTTTTAACTCCTCTCTGAATAATCGCAATTAACTTCATTGTTGCAATATCTTCCAACGAAGCAATATTTAAATATTTAGTAATAATAGATGGTTTAATAAGAAGGTAACTATAGGTAAATAGACTTATGCCTATGTTATTTATCTCTAAAATTAGAGTATTTTCCGCCATTGTATCCAGCAACAGTTTTTTTGGTTTTTGCTCCTGAAACATTTGATAAATTTTATTCGAATCAAATCTATTTTGACTATAAAAATCAAAATCAACTGATATGCGATGTTTGATCTGTAAAGCTAATGCAGTGCCACCAGCAAGATAAAAACCAAGTTTCTTAAGAAAGGTTAGTTTTGGTAGAATTGCCAGATGTTTCTTTGAAAAGATTTCCCAGTGAAGACTTTTTTCACCCATTTGATTAGTATCATATCAAAGATTTACTATAAAATCAACCCTAATATCATCCACCAAATCATCAAGACCTCTGGTAGAAAGAAGCTGAAATCTACAAGGTTATGGATGAGAAATACAGCATTTGCAGTGATTAAGCCAGTCATTAGCTTCTTATTTGGAAAATCTTTAATGTTCTTAAAACTGGATTTAAATACAGCAATGATTAACCACAGAAATGATACCATCCCTAAAATCCCCATCTCTGCCCAAATTTGTAAGTAGGAGTTGTGGGCATAGCGTGACAACTTAAGATTAAAATTCCCTATCCCTACGCCAGTTAAAGGTTTTGCTTTAATTATCCTTAGAGTATCCTTCCAATAGTTTAATCTCATTACCGTAGAAAAAATAGGCTGGAGATGTTCTTTTTGGGTAGCAGACCTTGTAATAAAGAGCAAACTAATGATTACTAATATTCCAGAAAGAAAAATAACCTCTCTTCTTTCTAATTTACCTTGTAGATAAAAATATATCACCAAGGCTAATAAGAGACTCAAAAGCGCACCCAGAGATTTTGTAAGTAAGAGTGCAAAGGATATGGGTATAATAAACCAAATTCTTGAGACAAGCGGGATAATCATAGCAAGATAACCTGCTAATGTGTTAGGAGTAACAAAGGGAAAGAATACTCTTCTACGCTGAATGTAATCTAGGGTAAAAGGGTCAGTGATTTTTTCCTTAGATATATAGTCTAATATATGCTGAAAGCCAAAGAAATATTGATAAATGGCTAATAGACTGATAATAAAACCTGCCAAAATGATAGTGCGAATAAGACGTATTTTATTTTCATAGGTTAAAGAAACGACAATTAGGAATAAGAGAATACCACTTATGTATTTATAGAGTTCCTTGAAGCTGTTAAGTTTGTTTGAGGAGAAGACCAATGAGATAATTAAGGCTAAACAGAATAGGATGAGTGGATATTTAAAGCATTGGATTTTCTTAAGAGGGATTCCTTTGTTGATAATCCATATAACCAGAAAACCTATAAGTAAACTAGAATAAATAGAGTTTAAATAAGGAAAGGCAAGAGATGAGATAAAAGGACGGATGAAGATTAGGATTAGCAAAATTACTAGCATATGCTATAATTCTATTCTAAAATGAAAGAGACGTCAAATAAAATAGTGGGTATTATTATAGTAACTCGGGGTGCAAAAGATTATCTTAAATCCTGCTTGGATTCCATAAAGAAACAGACACATCATGCTCTTGAGATTATAGTAATTGATAATTCAGTCAATCAGAATTTTAGCCAAGGAATCGGTAAGTATTATCCGCAGATTAAATTATATTCTAGTCCAGAGAATTTATTCTATTGTGCTGCATTAAATTCTGGATATTAAATGCAGCAATTCGTTCATAATTGTGGTATAATGTGCCATTGGGGATCCCTTATAATATCGCAAGAGGAGTTATCCCCTATATTTTTAGCGGACAGAAGTGGATAAAATTAACATAGAGAAGGAGGATAAAAATGTGGGCTCTAAAATTAAGGATGTGGCTATTAGTTACCATACTTTTTGGGCTTATTTATGTGGTCCTTACCGTTATAGGTACCCAGTTTTTACATCTATACGGTTTTTCCTTTTATTTAATTCTATCTTTTGTAATGATGTTTATCCAGTATATGATTGGGCCAAAGTTGGTAGAATGGACTATGCGCGTCAGATACGTTAAAAGAGAGGAGTATCCGCGTTTATATCAGATGGTAGAAAATTTAGCTATGAGGGCCCAGATCCCGGTGCCGAAGATAGGCGTAGCCCAGATTGCCCTACCTAATGCTTTTGCTTTTGGCAGGGGTATAAAAGACGGCCGGGTTTGTGTTACGGAGGGAATCTTAAAATTATTGAGCGAAGATGAATTAAAGGCAGTGTTGGGCCACGAATTAACCCATTTAAAGAATCGGGATGTCTTAACTATTACTTTGCTTTCAGTCATCCCCATGATTATGTATCGTATTGCCTGGCAATTTTTATTCTATGGCCGCAGGCGCAATGAAAGAGGAGGTAACACTGCTTTGGTGGGATTAGCAGCCTTTATTTTCTACTTTATTACTAATCTCTTAGTGCTTTATGCCTCTCGCATACGCGAGTATTTTGCTGATAGGGGTTCTGTGCTCCTGGGAAATCAACCTTCCATCCTCGCTTCCAGCCTCTATAAACTCGTATATGGCTCTGCGCGCATGGATAAAGAGTCTTTAAAGGAGGTTGAGGGATTAAAAGCGTTCTTTGTCAATGACCCTTCGCAGGCCTTAAATGAAATTAAGGAATTAAGGCAGCTGGACTTAGATAAGAGCGGCACAATTGATGCATCTGAGTTGGCAATGTTAAAGAACAAAAAGATACATTTGGGTTTTGCCGATAGGCTATTAGAAGCATTAAGTACCCACCCTAATATGCTCAAGCGCATAAAGCAGCTTTCCGAGTACAAAGCTTAATTAAGACCTACTCAAGGGACTGTCCCCGACACGCTAATCTATTAAGAACCTAAGGGGACTGTCCCTAACCTCTCTTTCTTTAATTGACATAACTTGAATTATCCTATATAATTATGGAGCCCCGATAAAGCCCGGGGTTCCTAAGGGCGGAATACTAAAGCGGCCATTGATTATCTTCGATCTGATAGTTGAAGATTTCAGCCGCGTATGTATAAAACTATGGAATTAAACGAGATTATTGCGCAAAGAAAGGCTAAATTTGAGCATCTTACGGCAGGAGGCGTAAATTTATATTATAATAAGCCTTTTGCCGGCTGTACCAGTATCGGCGAAGCCCTGCAAAATTTCCAGGAAGGCAAAAAGATAAGTATTGCCGGCCGGATTATAGCTAAACGTTCCCATGGTAAAGTAGTTTTCTTGGATTTGAGGGATTCCACAGGTAAAATTCAACTTTATCTTAAGTTAGATTTCGTGGGAGAAGAGAAATTTAATTCCCTGGAAGATATTGATATCGCGGATATTATAAGTGTAAAAGGCGAATTATTTAAGACCCATGCGGGTGAACTCACGGTTAAAGTAGAGGACTTCGTGGTTTTAGCCAAGGCGCTTCGGCCGCTTCCGGAGAAATGGCATGGTTTGAAAGATGTGGAATTACGCTACCGCCAGCGTTATTTAGATTTAATTGCCAATGAAGAGGTAAAGAAGGTATTTCTGATGCGCTCGCGGATTATCAAAGCCATAAGGAATTTTCTGGACGATAAAGGTTTTCTGGAAGTTGAGACGCCGATGATGCATCCTATCCCGGGCGGCGCAGCCGGACGGCCTTTTAAGACACACCACAATGAATACGATTCAGATTTATACTTAAGGATTGCGCCGGAGTTATATCTTAAGCAGCTTCTGGTGGCTGGACTGGATAAAGTCTATGAGATAAACCGGAGTTTCCGTAATGAAGGCGTATCCACAAAACACAATCCGGAATTTACCATGCTTGAGGTTTATCGTGCTTACGCAAATTATGAAGATATGATGCAATTAGCCGAAGAACTGATTATTTATGCCGCCAAGGAAGTATTGGGTAAGATGAGTTTTCTTTATCAGGACAAAACCATAGATTTAAATTCGCCCTGGCAAAGGCGTTCCTTTGCGGCAATGGTAAAAGAAAAGTTTGGCATCGAGCCGTATGATGAGGCGCCGGTTATGTTAAAGAAACTACAGAGTAAAGGCTTCACCCAGGGCATAGGTAAGCTTACCCGCTCGCAGGTTGCCAAGATAATTGAAGATATATTAGAGCAGGAGATGAATGTTAACCCGACTTTTGTTACGGATTATTTTACCAATCTGTGCCCTTTAGCTAAGACCAAAAAAGATAATCCTTTAATCTCAGAAAGATTCGAGTTGTATGCAGGAGGTTTAGAAATAGGCAATGCTTATTCCGAATTAAACGACCCCATAGAACAGAAGAGGCGCTTTTTGGATGAGATTAAAGAGCTGGGGACCGATGAGAGGAAAGCGATTGACGAAGATTTTATTCTGGCGTTAGAACACGGTATGCCGCCCGCAGGCGGTTTGGGCATAGGCATAGATAGATTGGTGATGTTATTTACAGGCCAGCCGTCAATCAGGGACGTGATTTTATTCCCTTTGTTAAGGCCGCAAGACTAATATGAACCCCGCACCTTCTTTATATTCATTTATTAAGAAGGTTTGGGGCTTTGAATAGTAAATATAGAAGAGAAGGTGCGGGGTGAAAACCGAATTATTTATAAGCTGGCGTTATCTTATCACCAAAAGGAAAGAAAAGTTTATTTCGCTTATCAGCATTATTTCTGTTTTAGGCATAGCCATAGGCGTGATGGCGCTTATTGTAGTTATCGCAGTGATGACGGGTTTTGATAAGGACCTGCGCGATAAAATCGTCGGCAATTATTCACATATTACGATAACGAGTTTCAAAGGCATAGATGATAAGGAATACGATAAATTATTAGAGAAGATTTCTGCCAATCCGCAAATTAAAGGTATCAGTCCCTATGTCCAGGGCCAGGTTTTAATTAAAGAAGGCAACCGGGTCTTTGCAGTGGGCTTAAGAGGGATAAACCCCAACACAGAGTCTTCGGTGACAAAGATAAAAGAATACGTGGCCACAGGTAATATGGATGACTTAGGCCAGGATAAGGTAATTATCGGCAAGGAATTAGCTTTATATTTAGGATTAGGCATAAATTCCGACCTTACAACCTATTCGCCTTTTGGCAAAGAACGCAATCTAAAAGTGGTAGGTATATTTAATTCGGGAATGTATGATTATGACTTAAACTTGATATTTACTGACACCAAGACAGCGCAGGATATATTAGGTTTGAATAATAAATTCAGCGCCATTGCCATAAAATTAGATAACCTTAATTTAGCGGATAAGGTCAGAGACCAACTCAGTAACGTTCTAGGTTTTGATTATAATCTGAAGACATGGATGGAGGCAAATCAGAATTTCTTTGCTGCCTTAAAATTAGAAAAACTGACGATGTTTATTATATTAACTTTAATAATCCTGGTTGCTTCATTTAATATTATAAGCACGCTCGTGGTGATGGTGGTCGAGAAAACCAGGGATATCGGAATATTAAAAGCCATAGGCATGACCTCCGCCAGGATAAGAAAGATTTTTATTTACGAAGGTTTGATTATCGGGACACTGGGTATTTTCTCCGGTACCACAGGAGGGGTAGTGTTGTGCGGTTTATTAAAGAAATATCAATTTATAAAATTGCCTCAGGATATTTATTATATTGATAGACTGCCGGTATCCATAGAATTCTGGCCGGATATTACTTTGATTATACTGGCAGCAATAGCCATTACCTTAATCTCAACTATTTATCCTGCAAGCAAAGCGGCAAAATTAAAACCAGTTGAAGCATTAAGGTACGAGTGAGTTTAAATCTAGGTTAAGGTTGAGGCTGAGGTTAAGTAACAAAGAATATTAAAATCTCAACCTAAACCTTAGCCTTAACCTTTAGAATGTTAGAGGCTAAGAATATATATAAGGTTTATTATAACGGTAATAAACAATTAGAAGTATTAAAGGGTGTAAATTTAAACATAGATAAGAGTAAGTTCGTGGCGATAGTCGGGCCATCCGGCGCAGGCAAATCTACGCTGCTGCATATCTTGGGCGGTTTAGATATACCGACGCGGGGCGAGGTTATTTTCGGACAAAAAAATATCTATAACCTAAGCGATGGCGAACTCTCCAGGATAAGAAATAAAAGAATAGGTTTTGTGTTTCAGTTTTACCATTTGCTATCAGAATTTACGGTCCTGGAAAATGTCTCTATGCCTGCACTAATAAGTAGCGAGGAGCAAGTAGCGAGTAGAGAGTTTAAAAAATATGTTTCAGAACTCCTAATGCAGGTGGGTTTAACCCAGAGGGCTGCACATTTTCCCAGTCAACTTTCCGGAGGAGAACAGCAAAGGGTGGCGATCGCGCGCGCATTGATAAATAAGCCGAGCCTGCTTTTATGCGATGAGCCTACGGGTAATCTCGATTCTAAAACCAGCGATGAGATAATTGCATTGGTGAAAAGAATCAATCTGGAAAATCAGATGACCATAGTTTTAGTAACCCATAACGCGGAATTAGCGAAGACAGCCCAGATTACATATCATTTAAGAGATGGGATACTTGTAAACTAAAGTTAGAAGGTTAAGGCTAAGGCTGAGGTTTAGGCTAAACCTTAACCTAAACCTTATCCTTTTTATGCAATCCACATAGGAGGGCCAATGAAGGTCTATATTAATGGAAAATTTTATGAAAAAAATGATGCCAAGATCTCTGTGTTTGACCACGGGCTTTTATATGGTGACGGCGTATTCGAAGGCATACGTTCCTATAGCCGTCTGGTTTTCAAGTTGAAAGAGCATATTGACAGGCTCTTCGAATCAGCGCATAGCATAATGCTTAAAATACCTTTGACTCGAGAGCAGATGACAAAGGCGGTTATCTTAACCTTAAAAGAAAATAATCTTAAGGACGCATATATACGGCTTGTGGTTACGCGTGGTGCAGGGGACTTGGGGCTTGACCCGCGTAAATGCGAAGGGAAAGCCGCAATCATAATCATTGCCGATAGAATAGCCTTATATCCTCAAGAATTCTATAAAAAGGGTTTAGAAATTATTACCGTGCCCACTATAAGGAATCTTCCCGAGGCACTGAATCCGCAGATAAAATCTTTAAACTACCTGAATAATATCCTGGCAAAGATTGAGGCCACAAATATGGGTTATGAAGAGGCGATTATGTTGGATTCGTTAGGCTACGTCGCAGAATGCACAGGCGATAACATTTTTATTGCCAAGTCCAATCATCTCTATACGCCTCCGCAATGCATGGGGACTTTAAGAGGAATTACCCGCGATACGGTTTTAGAGATCGCCAGAAAGAGCAAGATTCCTGTGCATGAACACGTGCTGACGCGTCATGAAGTGTATATTTCTGACGAATGTTTTTTAACCGGTACGGCTGCAGAGATTATACCGGTGGTAAAGGTTGACGGCCGCGTTATCGGCGACGGTAAACCCGGCAAGCTTACCCTGAATTTGATGAAGAAGTTTAAAGAGCTGACTAAGAAAGAAGGAGTAAAATATTAAATTAGTTATGAGTTATTAGTTATAAATTATTAGTTATGAGTTAAATTCGTAACCCATAACCCATAACCTATAACTAATAACTTCGACGATGAACGCAGCGAAGAGGAGACAAGATGTTATGCGATATTTGCGGTAAAAATCCTGCAACCGTGCATTTGACTGAAATCATCGATGACCAAATGAACGAACTTCATCTTTGCGAACAGTGCGCTCACCAGAAGAGTTTACAGATGGACCAACAGTTCGGCCTGAGCGACCTTTTAGGAGGTCTGGCTGAGTTTGAGAAACCCACTAAAGAAAAAGAAGCTACTGTTACCATTAAATGCGCAAATTGCGGGCTTACCTATGCGGACTTCAAGAAGATCGGCCGGCTCGGGTGCAGCAAATGTTACGATACATTCAAAAAATATCTCGGTCCCCTATTAAAGAAAATCCATGGTTCAATTCTCCATTTTGGCAAGTCTCCGTTTAAGGTTGCCAGAGTCTTGGACAAAAGAGGAGATTTGCAGGCACTGCGTTATCAACTCCAGAAAGCAATTGAAACCGAGGCATTTGAGGAGGCAGCCAGGATTCGCGATCAAATAAAAGAGTTAGAAAAAAAACAATCGCAAAATAATAATGAGCCAAAGGAAAAAGGATGAAGCTGGACGATCTCATAAATCATAGCAGCGAATGGCTGAAAGGCAGCGGCCCTAATTCCGATATTGTTATTTCCAGCCGTATACGTTTAGCCAGAAACCTGGAGAAAATTCCTTTTCCGCACTGGGCAAACAAAAAGCAGAGCGAGGGAGTGCTCAATGCAATTACAGAGGCGGCAGGAAAAATAGATTACCTGAAGTCCACCACTACCTTTAAATTAGCAGACTTAGACAGCATAGATAAACAGTTCTTAATTGAAAGGCACCTGATGTCTTATGAACATGCCCAGAAAGCAGACCACAAGGCAGTCATAATTGATGACGAGGAGATATTATCGATAATGATTAATGAAGAAGACCACATCAGGATGCAGGTGATGCAGTCGGGTTTTAATCTCTTCGAGGCCTGGAATATTATTAATAAGATAGACGATTGCCTGGCTAAAGAATTAAATTTTGCTTTTCTGGCAGACTGGGGTTATTTGACTGCCTGCCCGACCAATACCGGCACGGGCATGCGCGGTTCGGTAATGCTACATCTGCCGGCATTGGTAATGACAACTCAGATTAATCGCGTCCTGGCTGCTATTGCCAAATTAAGTTTTACTACGCGCGGCCTATACGGCGAGGGAACACAAGCAACGGGCAATTTTTTCCAGGTATCTAATCAAGTTTCCTTAGGCCATAGCGAAGACGATATCATTGAAAATATAAATGGCTTGATCAGGCAGATTATTGAGCAAGAAAGCCAGGCAAGAGAGACGATGTTATCCCGAAATAGGGCGGTGTTAGAAGACAGGATCAACCGCAGTTTCGGCATACTCAAGAGCGCGCATATTATAACGAGCCAGGAGACTATTGAGTTGTTATCCATGGTTAGACTTGGTTGCGACCTGGGGATGGTTAAGGATCTAGACCGCCGAACAATAAATGAGTTATTTATTACTACGCAGCCGGCACATCTGCAAAAACTGGAGAGTAAAAAACTCTCCAGTCTTGAAAGGGATGTGAAGCGAGCGGAATTAATTAGGAGCAGATTAATAAAGTAATAATTGGAAACCGGAAACCAGAGCACAGAAACCAGAAAAATCTTTTTCTGTAATCTGTAATCTGGTTTTTTCCGACGAACTATAGTAGAGGAGGGGCAATGTTTAATAGATTTACCGAGAGAGCCAGAAAAGTAGTTATCTTAGCCAAGGAAGAGGCAAGGCGTTTCAATCACGACTATATCGGGACAGAGCATATATTGTTAGGTTTAGTCCGTGAAGGCGAAGGCGTAGCTGCGAGCGTATTACAGAAGATGGGCGTTTCTTTAGAAAAGATACGCTTGGAGATTGAAAAATTAGTGCAGCCTGGTCCTACCACGCAGATTATCGGAGATATACCGTTTACCCCGCGCGCAAAGAAGACATTAGAATTAGCTGCCGAGGAAGCGCGTGCATTAGGGCATAATTATATCGGCACAGAGCATCTACTTCTCGGACTCATCCGTGAAGGAGAAGGCATGGCATCCCAAGTATTATTAAACCTCGGCTTAGACTTAAATACAGTAAGAAATGAAGTAATGGAGCTCCTTGGTTCGACATTGCCTAGCTTTGGAGCAACTCCCGCCAAAACAAAGACTCCGGCATTGGATGCCTTTGGCAGAAATTTGACTGAATTAGCCAAAGAAAATAAACTCGATCCTGTGATTGGCCGCCACAATGAAATTGAACGCGTCATTCAGATATTAAGCAGGCGCACGAAGAATAATCCGGTTTTATTAGGCGAGGCAGGAGTAGGAAAGACCGCTATAGTGGAAGGCCTTGCCCAGTCCATTGTTGCCGGGAATGTCCCTGAGGTATTGCGTAATAAACGCATGATTGTCTTAGATTTGGCATTAATGGTTGCGGGGACAAAATACCGCGGCCAATTTGAAGAGAGAATCAAGGCAGTAATGGAGGAGATAAAACGCTCTCAGGATGTAATTATTTTTATCGATGAATTGCATACGCTTGTAGGTGCTGGCGCGGCAGAGGGTGCGATTGATGCTTCTAATATTTTAAAACCCGCGTTGTCTCGCGGTGAGATGCAATGCATCGGCGCAACCACCATGGATGAATATAGAAAATATATTGAAAAGGACGCAGCCCTGGAGCGCAGATTCCAGACCATTATGGTTGAGCCGCCGTCTGTGGAGCAGACTATAGAGATACTCAAAGGCTTACGGGATAGATATGAGGCACACCATCGCGTGACCTTTAAGGATGAGGCATTGGAGGCAGCAGCAAAATTATCCGACCGTTATATCTCAGGCCGTTTCCTTCCCGATAAAGCAGTGGATTTAATTGATGAGGCAGGTTCCCGCGCAAGATTAAACGTTTTAATTGTGCCGCCTGAGATTAAGCAATTGGAAGAAAAGGTGGAATCTCTGAGAAAAGAAAAAGAGTCTTATATAAAAGGCCAGCTCTTTGAGAAAGCAGCAGCATTAAGGGACCTGGAGAGGCAGGCACGCCAGGATTTAGAGCAATTAAACCGGGAATGGTCACAAGCCAAAGATAAGATGCGCCCTGAACTCGGCGAAGAGGAGATTGCTAAAATTGTCTCTCAGTGGACAGGTATTCCAATATTTCGCTTAGAAGAAAAAGAGAGCGAAAAATTATTAAAAATAGAAGAAGGACTGCATAAACGTGTAGTGGGCCAGGATGAGGCTATATCTGCGATTGCCCATGCAGTAAGGCGTTCGCGGGCAGGCATCAAGGATCCCAAGAGGCCCATCGGTTCATTTATATTTTTGGGTCCTACAGGCGTAGGTAAGACGCTCTTGGCCCGCGCTTTGGCTGAGTATATGTTTGGCGACGAAGATGCGCTTTTGCAATTGGACATGTCAGAGTATATGGAGAAATTCAATGTCTCGCGTTTAATAGGCGCGCCTCCCGGATACGTAGGTTATGAAGAGGGTGGGCAACTTACCGAGAGAGTAAGGCGCAGGCCCTATTCGGTTATATTATTGGATGAAATTGAAAAGGCACATCCGGATGTATTTAATATACTTCTTCAGGTATTTGAAGACGGCCGCCTCACTGACAGTTTTGGCAGGAAAGTAGATTTCAGGAATACAGTGGTAATTATGACCTCTAATGTGGGCGCAGAGTTAATCCGTAAGGCAGGTTCGCTCGGCTTTAAAACTCAAAAAGAAGAAGTAACTTATCAGGAGATGAAAGAAAAATTACTTGAAGAAGTAAAGCGTACCTTTAAGCCGGAGTTTTTAAACCGTATAGATGATACCATAGTTTTTAGGCCGCTGTTGAAAGAAGACCTGCTATACATCATTGACATTGAGATAGGTTTCGTTGCAGAGAGGCTGAAGGAGCACAATATAACACTGGATGTTAATCAGGAGGCAAAAGATTTTCTCATCGAAAAAGGTTTTGACCCTATATTCGGAGCCAGGCCACTTAAGAGGACAATACAGAGGTTTCTGGAAGACCCCTTGGCATCCGAAATAATTTCCAAGAACTTTAAAGACGGCTCTCACGTAAAAGTATCGCGTAAAAATCAAGAACTGATTTTTGAACAATGATGCTTTGTCTAAAAAATAATGATTGCATTGATTACGCAGATTTTAAAAGCAGATTACACAGATTACCGTCGTAGAATTCAATCTGTGCAATCAGAAGTTTAATCTGTGTAATCATAACTTTATTTAGTTGATAGGATACTATGAAGAAAATATTTTTAATTTTAGGCAAGAAAGTATTGGCTTTGTTATACCTTTTAGGAGGCTTAAGCTATTTAGTGTCCCAGACTTTTTATTGGTTATTTATTCCACCCTTTAAAAAAGAGCGTATCTTTGAACAGTGCAAAAAGGCAGGCATGGATAGCTTGCCCATAGTTTCCTTGATTGCTTTTTTTATCGGCGTGATTATGGCGCTTCAGACTGCTTATCAAATGCAGCGGCTGGGAGCTGAGATGTACATCGCCAGCATTGTTGCGCTTTCTATGGTCAGAGAAATGGGGCCGGTTATTACTGCGTTGATAGTGGCAGGCAGGGTGGGTGCATCGATTACCGCCGAGATCGGCTCTATGCAGGTAACCGAGCAGATAGATGCCCTGCAAACACTAGCCACCAGTCCCATAAAATATCTGGTAGTGCCGCGCCTCCTGGCCTTGAGTATAATGGAGCCACTCTTAACGTTATATGCCAATATAATCGGTATATTCGGGGGTTATCTTATCTGTGTCTATAGATTAGGCGTTTCTTCCGGTATGTACCGGTATATTACCTTTAGTGCCCTGCTCTACAAAGATTTATTTACCGGACTATTTAAGGCATTATTTTTCGGCATGATAATTGCCTTTGTCAGTTGTTACGAAGGGTTTAACGTAGAAGGCGGAGCAGAAGGCGTAGGCAAGGCAACCGCGCGGGCTGTGGTGACGATGTTTATTTTGATTATCGCCTTTGACTGTTTATTCACCGCCCTGTTTTATTTTATTTTTCCGTAGCGCTAATTACCGCTAATAGATTAGCGAGAATTAGCGCTAATCGTTAATTTACGCTAATTAGCGGAGATTAGCGTTAAACAACATGATACAGATAAAAGGACTGACAAAATCATTTAATACGCATAAGGTTTTAGATAGCCTTAATCTGACGATTGAAAAAGGGACAACCTGTGTGGTTATCGGCCGTTCAGGCTGCGGTAAATCTGTTTTATTAAAACATATTGTGCGCGTATTGATGCCCGAGAAAGGTAAAATTTATATTGATGGAATAGACCTTGATATGCTGAATGAGAAAGAATTAGATAATTTGAGGCTAAGGATCGGATTAGTTTTTCAGGGTGGTGCGCTTTTTGATTCTTTGACCGTGGGCGAGAACGTAGGTTTCGGCCTTATCGAACATACCAAAATTAGCCAGAAGAAATTATTGGAAAGAATAGAAGAGGCATTGTCTTTGGTGGGGTTGGGCGGTATTGTAAATCTTACGCCTGCGGAATTAAGCGGCGGGATGAAGAAGCGCGTGGCATTAGCACGTGCGATATGCATAAAACCCGATATTATACTTTACGATGAACCCACAACCGGCGTTGACCCCATTACGGCAGATAGTATAAATGAACTTATCAAAAGTCTTCATGATAAATTAAAGGTTACCTCTGTTGTAGTAACCCATGATATGAAAAGTGCATACAGAGTAGCGGATAAAATCTCTATGCTTTATCAGGGTAAGATTATTGCTGAGGGTACCCCTGAAGAAATTCAAAATACACAGCATCTGGTTGTGCACCAATTTATAAACGGATTAGCACAGGGTCCGATAACAGAAACTTTAGATAGTTTTATATAAGTGAGGTCACAACTTATGGAGCGAAGCGAACATCCCCCTTCGCCAAGGCTTCGGGGGATAGTCCTCCGAAGCTTTAGCGAAGGAGGACATAAGTTGTTTGGCCGAACTTACCCCCACACCAATTGCGTGTTTAGCATATGCTATATTGCAATTGGTGTGGGGGTTAAATTCGCAGACGCTTTGCTATAACTTACGTCGTTCTTACGAACTCCGTAAGTTATCTGCTCATTGAAGGAGGATATAAATGATATTTGGTCAATCAAAACTGGAATTAAAGGTAGGGATTTTTGTTTTTACAGGTCTTTTGATTTTGACGATTTTTGTTTTATCCATCGGAGACTTTAAGACTATGACTACCGGCTACGAGCTTAACTTTATTTTTAACTTTGCCAATGGCGTCAAAATCGGCGCTCCGGTAAGATTTGCCGGAGTGGATGTGGGAGAGGTTAAGGTGATAAACTTTGTTACCGCAGCGGATAATTCTAAACCTAAAGTGCAGATAGTCTGTTCCATTAATAAAACTGTAAAGGTCCCTGTTGACTCGAGCATCTGGGTAAACACCTTAGGCTTATTAGGTGAAAAATATATTGAGATTATGCCCGGCAAAGAGTATAACAATACCCTCGCGCCAAAAGGGACTCTCGTGGGTGTTGACCCTATTCCCATGCAAGACGTCTCTGTGTTAGCCAAGGGCATTGCCCAAAACTTAAATGAGGGACTCCTGAAGATAGTCAATAAAGAAGGCACGGTCGGTAAACTTCTTTACGACGATAGGATATATAAGGAATTAGAGGCATTGGTTATAGATATAAGAAAACATCCCTGGAAATTGTTCTGGAAGGGTAAAGAGAAGCCAGAGAAAAAATAGATTATATGAAGACTAAAACTGTATTTACCTGTCAAAATTGCGGCTATCAGTCTCCTAAATGGCTGGGCAGATGCCCTGATTGCAATAGTTGGAATTCTTTTGTGGAGGAGGATTATGTTGCGCCAAAGGCATTAACAAAAGAAAGGACAGCGCTCTATAAAGATAAACCAGTGCTATTAAAAGATGTGGAAATTAAAGAAGAGAGCAGACTGAAAACAGGGATAGCGGAGCTGGATAGAGTATTGGGTGGAGGAATAATCGAGGGTTGCGTAGTATTGATTGGCGGAGACCCCGGCATTGGTAAATCCACAATCTCCTTACAGGTATCTAATCAGTTGACTGGGGGAGGGCACACGGTTCTTTATGTAAGCGGCGAAGAGTCAGTGGCGCAGACAAAAATAAGGGCAAAGCGCTTGGGCCAAGCTGAGGAAGGTAACCTCTATATAGTTAATCAGACAGATTTATCTTTAATTATTGAGTATGTAAGAAAGATTAATCCCGACGTAGTCATTATTGATTCTATACAGGTAATCTTTGAGCCCACCATTAGTTCTTCGCCGGGTAGCGTCAGCCAGGTGAGAGAATGTGCAGGCATACTCACGCAGTTAGCCAAGACAACGGGAACATCTATTTTTATCATCGGCCATGTCACCAAAGAAGGGACTATTGCCGGGCCAAGAGTTCTGGAACACATCGTAGATACCGTACTTTATTTTGAAGGCGATAGATTCTCAATATACAGGATTTTACGCGCAGTCAAAAATAGGTTCGGCTCTACTAATGAGATTGGCGTATTCGAGATGAGTTCCGCTGGTTTAAAAGAAGTGAGGAATCCTTCAGAAATATTTTTATCAGAGAGGCCGCGCGATGTTTCTGGCTCGGTAGTGGTATCTATCTTAGAAGGGAGCCGTCCGCTTCTGGTAGAAATTCAATCGCTGGTGAGTAAAGCCAACTTTGGTTATGCCCGTCGACGGACGCAGGGGTTTGATTACAACCGCCTGAGTTTATTAGTCGCTGTCTTAGAAAAAAGAATAGGTTTGTGCCTTGAGGCAGAAGATATATTTGTGAATGTGGCAGGCGGCATAAAAATAGAAGACCCGGCAGCGGATTTGGGCGTAGCCGTAGCCATAAGTTCAGCTTTTCGCGACCAGATTGTCCTTAGCGATACAATATTTTTGGGCGAGGTAGGGCTTGCCGGCGAGATTAGGAGCATATCGCAAATTATCTTACGCATAAACGAAGCGGAAAAATTAGGATTTAAACACTGTATATTGCCCAGGAACAATTATAAGAATCTAGATTTTAAAAAAGGCAGCATAGAGTTAATACCTGTTTCTACGCTAAAAGAGGCTTTGGATATTGCGGCCGTAAGTAAATAGTGTACAGTTAACAGTGTACAGTTTATCCCGCACCTGCGTGCAGGTGCGGGATTTACAGCGTTATGCTGTTTACTGTAAACTTTTCCGACCGAAGGGAGGAAACCTATGTCTTTATTAGGAGTGCGTTTTCTTTTTATTATTGCCGGTTTACTTGTAGGTTATCAGACGTTAGAACCTCGGGGTTTAGGTTTACTGGGTGCATTTTTAGGTATTATGATAAGCAGCATAGTTATAGTTCTTGAGATGGGCATGCGCCGTATATCCATGAAAGGGCTATCCAGTTCCGTATTCGGTCTTATCCTGGGTCTGATTATGGCTAAGCTGGTGACTGATGCCCTGACCCTTTCGCCTTTATCTGGTACCAGCCTAACTGTCGTAAAGGTTACCCTGACATTACTCTTTTGCTATTTAGGGATGGTCATTGGCCTGCGCGGTAAAGACGAATTTAATATTATTATTCCCTATGTAAGATTACGCCGGCAGGACCAATCAGAAGAAATAACCCTGCTTGATACCAGCGCCATTATCGATGGCCGGATAGTGGATATATGCAAAACCAAGTTCTTAGAAAATAAAGTTGTGATTCCTAAATTTGTTTTACGGGAATTGCAGCAGATTGCCGATTCCACTGACCCCATCAAGCGCCAGAGAGGTAGGCGTGGTTTAGAGATTCTGCATATACTGCAGAAGGAAATGGGGCAAGATATAACGATACACGAAGAAGAGCTGCCCGACGTCAAGGAAGTGGATGCGAAATTGGTCAAGTTAGCCAAGTTATTAGAAGCCAAAATATTGACCGTAGATTTTAATTTGAATCGCGTGGCCAGCCTTCAGGGCATTAAGGTATTAAACATAAATGAACTGGCCAATGCCTTAAAACCTGTGGTCTTTCCTGGCGAGCAGATGCAGATTAAATTACTTAAAGAGGGCAAAGAGCATAATCAGGCAGTGGGATATTTAGATGATGGCACAATGGTGGTGGTAGAAGATGCGCGCAAGCTTATCGGCCAAGACGTAAAGGTTGTGGTTACTTCAGTTCTTCAGACCCAGGCAGGCAGGATGATTTTTACGAAGATAGAATATAGGTAAGGACAAACTTATCCCCCACCACTTTCGTATTTAGCTTACGCTATATTGAAAGTGGTGGGGGATTAATTCGCAGATGACCTACGGTCTACAACTTACGTCACTATAAACGTAAGTGAATGCTCCGTAAGTTGTCTGCTCATTTAAATGTATGTTACAGCAGTAGTTCTTGCTGCCGGAAAAGGTTTAAGATTAAAAGCCCAGATTTCCAAGCCACTCATTGCAGTCAATTCTCAGCCCCTTGTAATTTACTGCCTGAATACATTAAGTAGACATCCTTATATCAAAGATATTATTGTGGTGGTCAACCCTAAGAATTTAAAAGATATACGCCATAAAATAAGGCAATACCGTATAGGTAAGATTAAGGACATAGTCTTGGGAGGCCAGCTACGCCAGGATTCGGTGATGAAGGGCCTTAAGGCTATAGATAGCCGTACAGAGCTAGTTTTAATTCACGATGCAGTGCGGCCTTTTATTGATAAAGAGATGATTTCTTCGGCAATAAAAGCAGCCAAAATATGCGGTGCAGCTATTGTGGCTGTTCCGGTTAAAACGACCATTAAAAAAATCAAAAATCAAAAATCAAAAATCAAAATGGTAGAGAAAACAATAGATAGGAATGGCCTCTGGGAGATTCAGACGCCCCAGGTTTTTAAAAAGGATTTAATCTTAAAGGCATATAAAAAATTTGGCAATATGGGTGTTACAGACGATGCTTCTTTAGTAGAGAAATTAGGCAGGCAGGTAAAAGTAGTGATGGGTTCATATTTCAACATCAAGATAACCACGCCTGAGGATTTAGTATTGGCAGAAGCAATAGCAAAGAGCTTAAGAAATGAGAAGGTTAGCGTATAGCGTAGAGCGTATAGCGGATAGTAAAGACTATACGCTAAACGCTATCCGCTAAACGCTAAAACATTGAGCTTGGTATGTCATACAGAATAGGTATCGGTTACGATATCCACCGTTTAGTCGGCGGTCGTAAATTATTTATCGGCGGGATAGAAATTCCTTATATTCAAGGTTTATTAGGACACTCTGACGGCGATGTGCTTTTGCATGCAATATGCGACGCATTATTAGGCGCAGTAGCAGAGGGCGATATAGGCCAGCACTTCCCGGATACCGATCCCCGATACTATGGTATTTCGAGTAGAGAATTATTAAAAACAGTTTATGGCTTGATAAGGAAGAAAAATTTCTTGATTAATAATGTGGATACGGTAGTAATTGCGCAGGAGCCCATGCTTTTACCTTTTAAAAAACAGATGCAGAGGACAATATCCGGGATATTAAACGTTAAAGAAGATAGTGTCAACATAAAAGCCAAAACCAATGAGGGCTTGGGAGAAATTGGCAGAAAAGAAGCCATAGCGGCTTATGCTGTGGTTACGGTATATCAAATGAAGACATAAGTTATGGAGCTCATAAGATTATTGCTCCGTAAGTTGCGTGCTCATTAAAGGAGGGCAAATGACCATTTGCTTATTTTTATTAAAAATATTGGTTATTCTTTTAATTTTGTTCGTCTTAAAGATTATTCTTATCTCCGTATTTTTCTACAAAGAGATTCAGGCAGCGCGTGCTAAGGACCCCGCTGCTAAGAGTTTTTTAGAGGTAGTCTTACTTTATCAGGGCTTGCACGCTTTGATCAGCCATCGCATTGCGCATTTTTTCTATAAATTAAAATTGTTTTTCCTGGCGCGTTTAATCAGTCAGATTTCCAGGCATTTTACGGGTATTGAAATACATCCCGGTGCACAGATCGGCAAAGGATTTTTTATTGACCATGGCATGGGAGTAGTAATCGGTGAGACTTCAATTATCAAAGATAATGTACTCTTGTATCAGGGAGTTACTTTAGGCGGGACGGGCTTGGAAAAAGGTAAACGCCATCCTACCATTGGTAATAACGTGGTTATCGGCACAGGTGCAAAGGTACTGGGCAATATCACTGTCGGAGATAACTCGTATATCGGAGCAAATGCGGTGGTCATTAAGGATGTGCCGCCTAATTCCACAGTTGTAGGTGTGCCCGGAAGGATTACGAAACAGGACGGCAAAAAAATTGATATTAGCCTCGACCACATTCATGTACTTGACCCCATAATGCAAAGTATAGAAGAATTGCAGAAGAGGATCAATAAATTGGAAAATAAGTGAGGACATAACTTATGGAGCACGTAGTGCCGCATAAGTTATTTGTCCGAACTTATCCCCACACCAATTACATAAATAGCGTAGGCTAAAACATAATTGGTGTGGGGATTAATTCGCACAGCGACTTATGTTCACTATCGTTCCATAAGTCGCGTGCTCATTAAATAAATAGCATATTCATGCCTATTTTTATATACAATTCCCTCACCCGTAAAAAAGAAGAATTTATTCCTTTAAATCCGCCGCAGGTAAATATGTATACCTGCGGCGTGACTGTTTACGACGAAAGCCACATCGGCCATGCCCGAAGTCTTTACATATTCGATGTAATGAGGCGATACTTAAAATATCGGGGATTTGATGTTAAATTCGTGCGCAATATCACTGATATCGACGATAAAATTATAAACCGCGCCAATGAGTTAAAGGTTAACTGGAAGGATTTGGTAAAAAAATATATTGATAGGTATTATGAAGATTTAAAGGGTTTGGGTATTGAGAAAGGCGATTTTGAACCGCGGGCAACGGAAAATATCCCGGAGATGATTAAGTATATTCAAGGTTTAATCGAAAAAGGTTATGCCTATGTTACGGATAGCGGAGTATATTTTAGCGTGCGTAAATTTAAAGATTATGGGAAATTGTCCGGCCAAAGCATAGACCAGATGCAAAGCGGTGCAAGGATTGAACCTGATGAGGCAAAACAAGACCCTTTGGACTTTGCTTTATGGAAGAAATCCAAACCAGATGAGCCTTCCTGGGAGAGTCCTTGTAGCGGTGGCCGTCCGGGCTGGCATATCGAATGCTCTGTAATGTCTCAAAAATTCTTAAAAACAGAAACACTCGATATCCACGCCGGAGGCAGGGATTTAATCTTTCCGCATCATGAGAATGAAATTGCTCAAGCAGAAGCCTTGACCGGTAAGCCTTTTGCTAAATATTGGATACACCACGGCCTCTTAACCATTAACGGCCAGAAGATGGCTAAATCTTTAGGGAATTTTGTGACGGTTAAAGATTTCATGGCCAGACATAAAAACGCAGATCTATTAAAAATGTTCTTTCTCTCCGCACATTATTCTCATCCCATAGATTTTACCGAGGAGAAAATTGAAGAAGCAAGAAAGGCATATGAACGAATAATTATAATGTTAAACAAAGTAGAGGATATTTTTAAGAATATTAATGCTGCGCAACTAAATGGAATTAAAAAAGAGACAATAGAAAATAAGACAAGCTTTGAATATATTAGAACTCGTTTCGAAAAAGCTATGGATGATGATTTTAATACGCCTCAGGCTTTAGCTGTTTTGCAAGAACTTGTAACAAAGACAAATATAACAATAACGCAATATCCCCAAATACTAAAGCACGATATATCGCGACAGCAACTTTATTATAGTTGTTATATTCTTATGCCAGAAATAGTCAAAATTCTAGGGTTGAGTTTGGATAAGTCTTTAGAGATGGGTAAATATCTAGATGAAGAGATAATGCTTTTTATTGAAAAAAGAAATGAGGCCAGAAGGAATAAAGATTTTAAATTAGCCGATAAAATTAGAATAGAATTGGAAGAGCAAGGCATTATATTAGAAGATACAAAGGACGGGAAAACAACTTGGCGTAGGAAGTTATAACAATATTTTTAGCAAGGCCCTTCGCTACGCTCAGGGTTAAATTTCAAATAGATAATGTGCAGGAAATTTAAGTGGCTTGGGGTGATAAATTTTAGGGTTTTGCTGGAGCGTGCATAAGAAATTTTTTGGCAAATGTGCACAAGGCTTTGCGAGTCGCTGAAGCACGCCTGCCTCACGTAAGAATACTGGCGGAAGCGAGGAGTAAACCGTAGTGCACGGCAAAAAATTTCAGCACGCGGAAGCGAAACCTAAAATAAAAGCCAATACAGGACCCGCTAAATGGGTAAGAAAATTATGAAGGGTAAATTTATTACTTTTGAAGGCTCGGAGGGATGCGGTAAAAGCACGCAATCAAAGCTTCTCTATCAATATTTAAAGAGAAAAGGCCTTAAGGTAGTTTATTTACGCGAGCCGGGCGGCACCAAGGTAAGCGAGAAGATAAGAAAAATTTTATTAGATTCCAAGAATGATTCTTTGACGCCGATGTCTGAAATGCTCCTTTATATGGCAGCGCGCGCTCAACTGGTAAATGAGATTATTGCGCCAGCCTTGGAGAAAGGCAAGATTATTATCTGCGATAGATTTTTAGATTCTACTATTGCTTACCAGGGTTATGGGCTGGGTTTAGATATCAAGCTCATTAAATGCGTCGGAGAAATTGTAACTTCCGGCATAAAGCCGGATTTGACTATATTTCTAGATTTACCCCTTAAAAAAGGGCTAGAACATCGCCGGCAGTCAGAAGACCGTATCGAAAAGCGCTCATTAGTGTATCATTCTCGAGTCTTGGAAGGCTATCTTAAACTCGCTGCGCTTTGGCCCAAGAGAATAAAGATTGTAAAGGTGCAGAAGGACAAGAATAAAACGCAGTTTGAAATAAGGAAATTAATAGATAGGTTCCTATGTCATTTCAAGATATAAAAGGCCAGGATAAGCCCATACAGATACTTAAAGAATACATAAAGCACTCTCGTTTTACAGGTAGTTATCTTTTTGTGGGTGAGGAGGGTGTAGGCAAAAAACTCGTCGCTAAAACACTGGCTAAAGCATTAAATTGCGAAAACCAAACCTTGGATTCTTGTGATAGTTGCGTATCTTGTTTAAAAATAGAAAAAGGCCAGCATCCCGACATCCATATCATTGACAGCTCCGCTACCGGCGTCAATCTCGAACAAGGCCAAAGGAGCGACGCGGCGGTGTCCGATTCCATAAAAATAGAATATATCCGTCAGTTGCAAAAAGATATTAACTTAAAACCGTATGAAGGAAAGCAAAAAGTCTTCATTATCGACAATGCCCATAATTTAACCGCTGAGGCTAGTAACGCGCTCTTAAAGATATTAGAAGAGCCGCCGGCTAGTAGTTTAATTATCCTGATTAGCGCAAAACCCGCGTTATTATTTAAGACTATAATTTCGCGCTGCAAGATGATGAAGTTTTATCCTTTACAAAGAACCAAACTCGAAGAAATCTTAAAAAAAGATTTTCATCTCGATAATAACCCGGCTCACTACCTCGCTTATTCTTGCGAAGGGAGAATAGGACGCGCTTTGAAATTAAAGGATATAGATATATTAAGAGAAAAGAATAGGATTATTGATGCATTTACCCAGGTAAGGAGAGCAGACCCAGACAAATTCTCCATAGAGAATAGGAATAATGCGCGGAATCACTTAAATATATTGGCTGGTTGGTTTAGGGATATGTATTTAATAAAAATAGGCACACCTTACAGCGGGCTTATTAATCTTGACCGCAAAGAGGAATTATTAAGGCTCATGCACCGTTATACATTTACGGATTTATACGAAATATTTAATTCTCTTTCCAAGTCATTATTATGCCTGGAACAAAATGTTAATATTAAATTATTGTTATCGAATTTAAGAGAGGACATAAGTTATGAAGCTTTATATCGGAAGTGATGTAGGCGACATAACTTATCCCGAATGAAGTTACTCTTTGAAGAATAACTTCGGGATCCCGAAGAGACACTAAAACATTTTGCTACATTCGGGATACGTCCGAACTTATCCCGCACCTTTGTTATATTCATTTTTATTGTTTTTTTGAATATGTCCAAAGGTGCGGGGTTAATTCGTCCTTCGCTTTGCTCAGGACTCGATGGACGATTCTGAACAAAGTGAAGAATCTCGCACAAATAACTTATGTCGGAGCAGATTAAAATAGTAGCTCCATAAGTTATGGGCTCATTGAAGATGGAAAATACGATTCTTGTAAGATTAAGAGATTCGGGCCAAACATATTTTTATAATGCTGCAAACTTAAATGTTAAGGAAGGCGATTATGTTATCGTAGAGCATGACCGCGGCCTGGATTACGGACAGATCCTTTCTCCTAAAAACGCCGTATTGGATAATAAATCACAAGAACCCTTAAAGAAAATAATACGTGTTGCTAAAGATAGTGATTTGAAACAGATTGAAGACAATAGAGCTAAATCCGGGGAGGCATTTAATACCTGTCTGAAGAAGATAGAAGAGCATAAGTTAGATATGAAACTTGTGCGCGCAGAGTATTCTTTTGACCGCACTAAGATTGTATTTTATTTTACCGCTTCAGGCAGGGTTGATTTCAGAAATCTGGTCAAGGACCTTGCTAAAATTTTTAAAGCTAGGATTGAATTAAGACAGATTGGCGTCAGGGATGAAGCAAGGCTCTTTGGCGGCTTTGGTCATTGCGGAAGGCAACTCTGCTGCGGAACATTTCTAAAGGATTTTGATCCGGTCACGATTAAGATGGCAAAAGAAGAAGGTTTGCCTTTAAATCCTCCTAAGATATCGGGGCTATGCGGGAGATTGATGTGTTGTCTTTATTTTGAATATGAGTCGTATAAGATTTTAGCTAAAGGGCTTCCCAAAGAGGGCGAACACATACATACTAAACAAGGAAAAGGAAAGGTAACGGGCGTAAATGTCTTCAAGCGCATTGCTACTGTGGAGTTAGAAGACGGCTCGCTTATAAAGGTTGATTACAATGCGTAATAAATTCTATATTACTACGCCATTATACTACGTTAATGCCTCCCCGCACATTGGGCATTCCTATACCAATATTGCTGCGGATTGTCTGGCACGTTATATGCGCAGGTTATTGGGTGAGGAGAATGTCTGGTTTCTCACCGGAACCGATGAGCACGGCCAGAAAATACAAAGAGCAGCCGAGACAGAAGGATTAGCGCCAGAGAAGTTCGTAGACAAGATGGTTTTAACATTTAAAAATCTTTGGAAAGAACTAAATATTTCTTACAACGACTTTATACGCACTACTGAAGAAAGACACATTGCCGTCGTAAGAAGAGCTTTAGAGATACTTTATCAGAGAGGCGATGTTTATGAAGCAAAATATGAGGGCTGGTATTGCACGCCGTGCGAAACTTTCTGGACGGAAATGCAAACTCAAGACCAGGCCTGCCCTGATTGCAAGAGGCCGTTAGAGAAGATTGCAGAGACAAATTATTTCTTTAAATTATCGCATTATCAGGGCTGGCTAATTGATTATATTAAAAATAATCCTGACTTTATCCGGCCGGAAATAAGGCAGCGGGAAGTCTTAAGTTTTCTGGAATTAAATAAATTGACTGATTTGTGTATCTCCCGGCCAAAAGAGCGATTGAGCTGGGGCATACCTTTGCCTTTTAGTCCACAGCACGTTACTTATGTCTGGTTTGATGCCCTCATTAATTATATTAGCGCAGTCGGTTCATTTGATGCCGAAGGCAAATATCATTCTCAATGGTGGCCGGCAGATTTACACTTAATCGGTAAAGATATTTTACGGCAACATGCAATATATTGGCCGATTATATTATTTGCGCTAAAAATAGAGCTTCCCAAAACAATATTTGCTCATGGTTGGTGGTTAATGGGGATGAGCAAAATGTCTAAATCACGGGGCAACGTGGTTTCTCCTTTGGATATGGTAGCTAATTTTGGCGTGGATACCTATAGATATTTTTTGCTGCGCGATGTTCCTTTCGGTTTGGATGGTAATTTCTCTGAAGATGCCGTGACCAAAAGATTCAATAGTGACTTGGCAAATGATTTAGGAAACCTTGTATATCGCACGCTTACGATGATTGAAAAATATTTTCAAGGCACAATCCCCGAGAGAGGAAATTTAGACGAACAGGGACGGCAAATAGATGAAAAAATAAAGGCCTTACCGCAAGAATTAGCTTCTGCAATGGCTATTCCTAATTTTAATTTAGCTCTTGAGTATCTATGGGTCCTGATTAACCTGGCCAATAAATATATCGAAGACACAAAACCCTGGAATCTGGTTAAGGAGAATAAAACAGAAGAGCTGAAGAGTTTTATCCGTTTATTAGTAGACGTGCTCAGAGAAATTGCTGACCAGATTTATCCCTTTATGCCACAAACAGCTGAATCTATCGTCGAACAGTTAGGCAAAGATAAAATTAAAAAAGGCAAACCTTTATTCCCCCGCATAGATAACACAACACCTAAAACCTAACACCTAAGACCTATGTTCGTTGATACCCATTGTCATCTGGATTTCCCCGAATTCGATGAAGACCGGGATGAAGTTATCAGGCGCGCAAAAAGCGCAGGTATAGCTTATATCATCAATATAGGCTCAAGCCTCTCAGGTTCAAAGAAGGCATTAGAATTATCCCGGCAGCATAATTTTATATATGCAACCATAGGCCTGCATCCGCATGAGGCAGACAAATTCGATGATGAGGTTAGGGCGGGTATTGAGAAGCTGGTAAAAGAAGATAAGGTAGTGGCAATTGGCGAGACAGGCCTTGATTATTATAAGAATTATTCTAAAACAGAAAATCAGAAAGTATTATTCAGATATTTAGTTAAGTTAGCCAAGGATTCAGGCCTGCCCTTAGTTATACATAATCGCCAGGCCCAAGACGATACTTTAAAGATTTTAAATGAGGTTATGCCAGTAAAAGCTGTGGTGCATTGTTTCTCCGGGGATGAGAATTTCCTGAAAAAATGTTTGGATTTAGGTTTTTTTATTTCTTTCACCTGCAATATTACCTACAAGAAAGCTAAAGATTTAAGGACGTTCGTGAAATTAACACCTCTGGATAGGCTTATGTTAGAGACAGATGCGCCTTTCTTGCCACCAGAAGGATTCCGCGGAAAAAGAAATGAACCGGCGTATGTTAAGTTTCAGGCTTTCGAGATCGCCCGCATAAAAGAAGTTGGCCTTGAAGAAGTAGCCAGAATTACTACGGACAATGCCAGGAGATTTTTTAGACTGAAATGACTGCCAAAGTCTCCATTGTAAAATGTAAGGATTACGAGCCTGCCCGGGTTTTAGAGGCAACTAAGAAGGCATTGGATTCGCTCGGTGGTATATCCGCTTTTATTGCGCCCAAAAGCACAGTTTTAGTTAAACCCAATCTTTTGATGGCTAAGGGACCGGAATTCGGCATAGATACTCATCCTGAAGTTGTGCGCGCAGTAATAAAGATTTTAAAAGAAATTAACTGCTCAATTTATCTGGGCGACGGTCCCAGTGTCTGGGGTAACCAAGCTGAAAACACGGATGAGGTTTATGAAAAATCCGGAATGAAAAAGATTTGTAAGGAAGAAGATATTGAATTAGTAAAATTTGAGCATAAACGCTGGAGAAAGAATTTTCCCCTGGTTGTGTGGCTAGATAAATGCGATTGTGTAGTGAATATCCCCAAATTTAAAACACACGATGTTACCATTCTTACGGGAGCAATAAAAAATCTTTTTGGTTTGGTTTGGAAAACTTATAAAACTGAGCTGCACAAAAAATATTTTAAAGCAGATGATTTTTCCAAAATGCTCGTAGACATCTATGAAGAAGTGAAACCCGCCTTAACTGTGATTGATGGCATTGTGGCTATGGAAGGAGATGGGCCAGGTACAAGCGGAGAATTACGCAAGGTAGGTTTGATTTTGGCAGGTTCTGATTGCGTAGCGTTAGATAGTATCTTAGCTTTAATTATGGGCCTTCAGCCACAAGATATATTAACTACCAAAGAGGCGGCTGGTAGAGGTTTAGGCGTCGCAGATATTAATTCTATTTCAATTTTCGGCGAGAGAGTAGAAACTATTATTGGAGAGCCTTTTAAATTACCCACCACATCACTGGTGAAGAAAATTCCTCGCCCGCTTATTGAATTAGCAAAAAAACTTATTAAATACTACCCCTGCGTGGACTATGATAACTGTATTAGTTGCGCTGCTTGTATCCAGGCCTGCCCTAATAAAATAATAAGCTTGAAGAAGAACAGGATTGTTTTTAATTATGCAAAATGTATAGCCTGTTTTTGCTGTCAGGAGGCCTGCCCTAATGCAGCCATAAAGATAAAGAAGAGCATTTTTGCTAAGATGGCAGGGTTATAAAAAGATTTTGCGGTTTTGATGGAGCGCACATTAGAAAATTTTTGGCAAAAGTCGGTGAGGAATTACGAGGCGTTGGAGCACGCTTGCCTTACGTAAGAATACTGGCGGAAACGCCGAGTAAACCGAAGCCGACGGCAAAAATTTTCAGTGCGCGGAAGCAAAACCGAAAATCTTTATGTAGATTATGAGCAAACACAGCGATTTGATGGATTTAAGGATTAGGCTTGATGAGGCAATCACCTACGGCACGCATAGAGAAGCGGTTAAGCTGGCCAAGCAAGGTTTAAAAGAGGCCGAAGAGCGGGGTCTTAAAGGCGAAATTGAATATTTTAAGGGACAGATTGAGTTTCTGAATAAAAATTTTACTACCGCGATAGAACATTTTGATGCAGCTATAAAACATAACCCCAATGACGGAGCAGCGTATAATGACCGGGCATTGTGTATGGTAGAGCTGGGTATAATTGATAAGGCATTTTATTATTTTAATAAGGGGATTGAAGTAGAGCCGGATTACGCTACCATTTATCATAATAAAGGCTGGTTACTGAACAATATCGGCAGGCACACTGAGGCTATAGAATGCTTTAGAAAGGCCTTGGGCCTTGAACCAAATAGGGCAGTAACCTATGATAATCTGGCAGACGCGCTTTTTAATCTTTCTGATTATCAGGGAGCCCTGGATGCATATAAAAAAGTGCTGCGGTTTTTAAAGCCGGGGTGCTGTCGGGATATAAGAAGACAGATAATTGCGCGGGTCAAATCAATAGAAACCAAGATTCAAGAAAATCGCCTTCGGCGATAACTTTAAGCGATTTTCGCAGTGGTATAGGAAAGTGTTTTATACTTTCCTGTACCATCAAAAAACAAGGGACTGTCCTGAATCCCTGGCGTTATCTTCAGGGGATTCATCCTGAGCGACCGAAGGGAGTCCCCGTAGGGGACGAAGCGAAGGACCTTCAAATCTAAGCTGTCCCTAAATAAGCGGAAGGATATTATGGATCTAAGAACCATAGAATGGAAAAATAACGGCATTAAAATAATTGACCAGACAAAGTTGCCCGGAGAATTAAAATATATGCATATTAAAGATTTAAAGACTCTCCGGAGGGCAATAAGAGAGTTAAAAGTGCGCGGCGCGCCGGCATTAGGTGCAGCAGCAGCGTGGGGTATATATTTAGGGATTAAAAATTCCAGAGCAGGAAATTTTGGCGAGCTTAGCAGAGAATTGTATAAAGCGGCAAGATATATTGCTTCTTCCCGGCCTACAGCCAGGAATCTTTTTTGGGGCATAGAGAGAATGTGCAGCGCCGCTTTAAGAAATAAATATAAGCCATTATCGGTTTTAAAAAGAATACTCTTTAAAGAAGCGCAAAAGATAATCGAAGAAGACAGGCTGACCTGCCGCAGAATCGGCCGTTACGGCGCAAAATTGATTAAAGACAAAGACACGATATTAACCATTTGCAATGCGGGGATTTTGGCAACTATTGATTATGGCACAGCATTAGGCGTAATATATAAGGCAGAGCAGTCAGGGAAACGTTTAAAAGTCTATGTCTGTGAAACCCGTCCTTTATTACAGGGTGCCCGTCTCACTGCGTGGGAATTAAAGAAAAAGGGCATTGATGTCACGCTTATATGCGATAATATGGCAGCAACGTTAATGCAGCAGGGCAAGATAAACAAAGTGATTGCAGGTGCAGATAGGATTGCGGCAAACGGGGATACTGCCAATAAAATCGGGACCTATAATCTGGCAGTATTAAGCCATTATCATAAGGTCCCTTTTTATATCGCAGCGCCTCACTCGACATTTGACCTTACGATTAAAACAGGCCGGGATATACCGATTGAAGAACGCAAAGCAGCGGAGGTTACAGAGTTATTTTTTAAAAGGCCTATTACAGCTAAGGGGATTAAGGTATTTAATCCTGCCTTTGATGTAACAGCGCATAATTTAATTACCGCAATTATCACGGATAAAGGTATTATTAGGCCGCCGTATAGGACAAATATTGCAAAAATACTGAATAGATAAACTATGTTAATAAAAAATATAGGAGAATTCGGCTTAATTGATAGAATAAAAAAATTAATAAAGACCGATGCATCGGTTATAAAAGGCCCGGGAGATGATTGCGCAGTAATAAAATTTAGCAAAGATAAATATATGTTGTTTACTTCTGATATGCTCGTCGAAGGAGTAGATTTTACCGGTAAGGAGAGACCGTATCTTGTGGGTAGAAAGGCGATAGCCGTATCTATCAGCGATATTGCTGCCTGCGCCGGACTGCCACGCTACTGTTTAGTATCATTGGGTATGCCTAAAGATAGCTCGGTTGAGTTTATAGACAAACTTATTAAAGGAATGTTAAGTTTAACGAGAAAATACGGTATCAATATTGTGGGCGGAGATATCAGCCGCTCAAGACAACTAACTATTGATATAAGTATGTTAGGAATTGTAGAAAAGAAAAATCTCGCCTTAAGAAGCGGAGCCAAGATAGGAGATATTATATTTGTTACGGGGAAACTTGGAGGTTCCATCTTAGGTAAGCACCTTAGATTCATACCTCGATTAAAAGAGGCGAGGTTCTTAGTAAAAAATTTTAGAGTAAACTCGATGATTGACATATCTGATGGACTCGCTCAGGACCTCGGTCATATTTTGGAGGAGAGTTCAAGGGGAGCAATAATCTATGAAGATTTAATTCCGATAAGTAAACCCCGCCCCTTTGGACATATTCAAAAAACAAAAAAAATGAATCTAACAAAGGTGCGGGGTAAACAGGCTGTGACTATTAATGACGCACTTTATTGGGGAGAGGACTTTGAGTTGCTTTTTACAGTACCTACCTCTGAAGCAAAAAAGCTCTATAGAAAGAAACTAACCGGTTTTAAGCCCATCGGAGAAATTGTGGATAAAAAATACGGTTTAAGATTGGTGGATAAAAGAGGCAAAGAAAAGATTATTAAACCTAAAGGCTTCCGGCATTTTTAGGGACAGGTCCGCCTCTAATCGAGGACCGTTTCTTCACCTAATCGGAAAAGTGTCCCCATTAGGGGATACCCCTAGCTTTAGCTAAAGAATCGCCCCTAAAATTAGATGAGAATAATTTCTAAATCAGTCAATGACACTATAAAGATAGGTAAGGTAATAGCAAAAAATTTACGCAAGGCAGATATAATCTGTTTATTCGGAGAGCTTGGTTCGGGCAAGACAGTTTTGACCAAAGGGATTGCCTCAGGCCTCGGGATTAAAAGGCGTAAAGTCATCAGCCCGTCATTTGTTTTGATCCGTCAATATTCTACAGCCAAAATACCGTTTTACCATTTTGACCTTTATAGATTGAAGACGATAGAAGACATCCTTGCTTTGGGATATGAAGAATATTTCTACGACGATGGAATAACTGTAGTCGAATGGGCAGACAGGTTAAAATGCCTTTTACCTAAAGAATATTTAAAAATAAAGTTATACATTAAGTCAGATTCACAAAGATTGCTTCAGATTAGTGCATTCGGTAAGCATTATAGAGAACTATTGGGTAGAATATATGAATCCCGCACTTCCTACAAGAAGGGTGAGTCGGCTATAAAAGGAAGGACACGGGGTATAGTTAGGAAGGAAGGGCGGGGTGAAGATATTAGGCATTGATACTACGACCAGGTTTTTGTGCCTGGGCATCTATAACGATAACAAGATATACGAATATAGTTTAGACTTAGGCAGGAGGCTCTCAAGTTTAATCACGCCAACCATAAAAAGGGTTTTAGATGCCCTGGGTTGGCAAATAAAAGATATCGACTATTTTGCCTGCGGGTTAGGGCCGGGTTCTTTTACCGGCATGCGCGTAGGAATTGCTACTGTAAAGGGGCTCGCCTTTTCTTTAAATAAGCCGGTTGTAGGGGTATCTACTTTGGATATATTAGCCAGAAATGCCGGGATCACCGGTGCCTATGTTATTCCCATTGTTGATGCCAGGAGAAATCTTATCTATTGCAGTATTTATAGAAATAAATTTGGGCAGTCAGTCCGCATAAAGCCTTATATGCTTTTGACCATAGATGAGTTTCTTATGGTACAGGAAAGTGTTTTAAAACACTTTCCTGTACCACTGCGAAAATCGCTTAAAGTTATCGCCGAAGGCGATTTTCTTAAAAAGACGAAGATTAAGGATAGTACCGTAATACTTGGCGACGCAATTAATTTATATAAACAAAAGATTTTAATGCATATGAAGAATGTTACAGTTTTAGATAAGGATTATTGGTATCCCCGCGGCCGTAATATTATTCATTTAGCCATAGAAAGAATTAATAGCAAAAAGGTCAATAGCGCCTCTGAGATTAAGCCGGTTTATCTTTATCCCAAAGAGTGCCAGATTAGAAAGGCTAGCGTATAGCGTAGAGCGTATAGCGGATAGAAAAACTATACGCTATCCGCTAAACGCTAAAGATATCTATGAACAAAACTAAATATATCGGATACAGGCCGACCTGGGCTGAGGTTAATTTAAATAATCTCGCCCATAATTTTAAGCAAATTAAAAAATTATTGGCACCCAAAACTAAAATTATGGTTTGTGTTAAAGCGGATGCCTATGGTCATGGCTTGATTCCCGTAAGCAAGAAGTTGGTGTCTTGCGGCGTAGATTATTTGGGAGTTGCCTCAATTGACGAGGGCATAAAATTAAGGGAGGCGGGTATGGGTTTACCCATTTTAATACTTGGCCTCATATTTAAGAAAGATATCCAGCCCGTATTTAAATACAAACTTACTACCACTGTCTGCGATGAAGGGTTGGCTTATGCTCTAAATAATAAGGCTCGGTTACTTGGTGAGCCCGTGAATGTGCACATCAAGGTCGATACAGGAATGGGCAGGATCGGAGTCTTGCATCGAGATGCGCAGGGACTCGTAAAAAAAATTCATAAACTAAAGTTTATAAAGATCGAAGGCATATTCACGCATTTCGCTTTTGCAGATATGAATAAAGATTTTACGGCGTATCAGATAGATTTACTTAATCGTTTAATTCAAAAATTAAATAAAGCAGGTATCTATATCCCCTTAATCCATGCTGCAAATAGTATGGGCGTTATCGGTTACAAAAATAGCCATTTTAATATGGTCAGGCCCGGTTTAGTAATCTATGGCCTGTATCCTAAAAAAGATTTAAAAATAAATCTCAGGCCGGTCTTAAGTTTAAAGACCAAGGTCTTATTTATTAAGCGATTGCCCAAAGGCTACGGCATAAGTTATGGGCATGACTATATTACTAAGAAGTCTACTACGATTGTAACTTTACCCATTGGTTACGGGGATGGGTATCCGCGTAATTTATCTAATTGTGCGCCGGTTTTAATCCGAGGCAGGCGATTTAAGGTAAGCGGAAGGATATGCATGGACCAGATAATGGTGGATGTAGGAGATTTTAAGGTAAAAGTAGGCGATGAAGCCGTACTTATCGGCTCTCAGAGCAAAAATAAAATTACCGCAGAAGAATTAGCTTTTCTTTCCGGCACCATTTCCTATGAAATTGTTTGCGGCTTAGGCAGCCGCGTGCCACGTGTGTATATTTAAATTTTTCGCCAAAGTTATTGGCGAATCCGCCACGCTTTGTGGCGGAGATTTACGGCAGAGCCTGTATGAGGTATATTGCGGATATAAGGGCGAGGATGTGGCTTAAAGAAACTGCCAAAATCGGCATAAGGATTCCTGCTTTACCCAAAGCAATACTTACAGCGTTAAGCACATAGTATAGAAATCCCACCATAATTGATAAACCTACCGAAGAAAGCCCGGTCGCGCGTTTTTTCATCATCATAGAGAAAGGTATCCCCAGAAGAATAATAATTATACTTGTCGTCGGTGAGGCGAACCTCTGATAAAGGTCTACTTTGAGATTTCTTATTACAGTGGTAGCGCCGCTTTTAGACAATCTCCACATATAGTTCTTAAGCTGGGATATGGTCATGAAATCCGGACGTAACATCTGGTGTAAAAAATCATACGGCGTCTCCGGTATATCCATTACTTCTTCTTCTAAATATTGCGGTTCTTCTTTTATCTGGACGTTTTCATCAAAATGATAAGTTATACATTGATAGAACCTCCACAGGCCGTCTTTATAAACCCCTTTGTTTGCCACAATCTTTTTGGTTATGTTTTGTTTTTCATCGTGCTCTAATATAATTATGTGCTCCATCGTGTTTGCGGCAAGAGAAAACTTATTTACGAAAAAAAGCCTGTTTTTTAAGCCGTACATAGAAAGATTGGCGATGACCTCGTGCTCTTTTTCTTTAGCCCTTTTTGTACCGGATTCCATTTGAGCCTTGATTTTTTCCGTCAAAGACATAGAAAAAGGCACAAATCTGTCGTTGACCCAGAATACGCATGCACTGACGATAATCCCGAATATAATTACGGTTTTGGTTATCTGGAATATGTTTAAGCCGGCTGAACGCATGGCGATAAGCTCATTGTTGCGGTTTAAGCTGCCAAAAGTGTATAAAATGCTTAAGAGGCATGCAATAGGCGATACCTGAACAAATATAATGGGTAAATATGCCAGATAGTAATCTCCTAACATATCCAGGTTTGCCTTTTGTTTTAATATTTCGTCTAAATGAGAGAATACGTCGATGATAATATATAAAAAGAGGAATGTAAACAGGCATTGGAAGAATAGAGTCAATACGGATTTTAATATATAACGGTCTAAGATGCGCATAATCTAAAGGTTAAAATCGCACCGATTGCCCCCAAGATGATATTGGGTATCCACATCGCAATTCTGGGATTAAGGCGACCCTGTATACTCAGCGCTTCAGAGCCAAGGAGCATCAGGTAATATACGCCTACAATAAGGAAGGCCATGCCGAAATTAATTGACTTTTCCCGGCGGCGTGTAATTATTGCCAGAGGTATCCCGAAAAGCATAAGCACAAAGCAGGAGAAAGCCAGGGATATTTTTTCGTTTATCTCAGTAATTAAAGGTACAGGGTCAATACCCTCTTTCTTTATTTTCTTAATTTCATTCCTTAGTTCCTGTATAGTCATATCTTTAGGCTTTTTTCCGATTTTGTCTTTGTCCTGCGCTTGGCTTAAATTTAGAGCCATAAAATAAGTTTTGAAGTTTAATTTATAGAAATTACTGGAATTTTCAGGGTCCGGCTCATCAGACGTTCCCTCCATAAGCTTTAATTTAATCATGTTTTTTTCAGGTACAGCGATAAACTCTCCTCTTTTAGCCACAATAGTACGTGCAGGCTTATCTGGCCCTTGAGGTTCATAGATACGCACGTTAGTCAGCTTGTTCCGGTCTATACGGTAGATAAATAAGACATATTTTTCGAAGGAATTAATAAATATACCCGGCTCAAGGGCAGCAGTAGGATTTTTTATTCCTATGTCCATTATGGTTTTTCTTGTGGCAAAATGCGCATAGGGTATAACCCGGTCGTTGAATACAACCAAAACAAGGCTTAATATTAAACCTACAACAAGTAGGGGCAATATCAGGCTGAACATATTTATTCCGCTTGCCCTTATGGCCACAATTTCATTATCACTGGATAGCCTGCCTAACGACAGAAGCACGGCAGTTAATGCAGCAATAGGCAATGTATAGGTAAGCAGATACGGTATCATAAACAGCAAGAGTTTAGAGACGTTAAAAATATCTACGCCTTTGTTGATGACCAGGTCTGCAATCTTAATGAGGTTACCCAGGATCATGACAAATGTAAGCACGCCCAATGCCAAGAACAGAGGGCCGATAAATTCTTTTAAGAAATAGTTGCGCAGTATTCTCATTAAATGAGCGCATAACTTACGGAAGCACTTTAGGTGCAACGTAAGTTATTGCGCGAGATCCTTCACTTCGTTTCAGGATCGTCCAATCGAGTCCTAGAGCGAAGCGAAGGACGAATTAATCCCCACACCAATTACATAAATAGCGTAGGCTAATACATAATTGGTGTGGGGGTAAGTTCGGACTAATAAGTTACGTCGCTTAACCAATTAATAGCACGCTCCATAACTTATGTCCTCACTTAATTAGCTAAGGTTAAAACAAATACGATATTTGCTCCCGCCTCCTTCAATGCATAGGCTGCTTCTGAACAGGTCGCGCCTGTTGTCAATACATCGTCTACCAGCAGAATGTTTTTACCCTTTATATCTTCCTTTTTAGTTGCCGTGAAGCTACCTTTGACATTTAAAAAGCGTTCACCTATTTCTAATTCAGTTTGTGTCTTTGTGAGGCGTAAGCGCCTGAGGTTATCATGCGATACCTTTTTGTTGAACCGGCGGGCAATATGATTACTTAAGATTTGTGCCTGGTTAAATTCCCTTTCGCGCAATCTTGTTTTATGCAACGGTACAGGTATGACTAAATCTAACAGGTCCATAGGCAGGTTATATTCTTCTATAAATTCTGTCATCAATCTGGTTAGGGTAGGGCCCAGATAATCTTTACCCTGATATTTAAATGCATGGATTAATTCTTTGAGCACACCATCGTATACGCAAGGGCTGAAGGCGCGGTCAAAATGTAGCTGTTTTCTTACGCAGGCCGGGCAGATATTCTTTGTAACAGGTTTTTCCAGATGCCTGCCGCAACAGCGACAGAAGGGAGGCGGGTTTCTTTTAATCTTGCCCCAACACTGCGTACACACAAGATTATCTACGCAAGTTAGCGCCTTAAGCTGTCTTTTGCAGACGAGGCATGTCTTAGGATAAACAATATCCGCCAAGACATTTAAAACCTTACGTAACATACGTATATCATAACAATTAAATCAGGATTTGTCAAAATTTATATGAAGGGACTGTGTCCCCGAGATATCAAATTGTGCTTAGGGGACTGTCCCTGAAATTTAACCCTGAGCGTAGCGAAGGGCCTCGCTACAAGATATCTCCATAAGCCTAATATAGTTTGACAGGTTGTATTTAAGATAGTAAAATAATTCTATTATGGCGAAAATGGAAATAGAGGAGTTGAAGGCCAGGTTATTAGCTCTGCTTAAGAGGGAAGCCCTGAAAAGAGGAAAATTTGTTTTATCTTCAGGCAAGATAAGTAATTATTATCTGGATGGACGGATAATTACCTTAACCCCTGAAGGCGCATACTTAGTAGCAGCTATTATTTTAGGACTGATAAAAGACAAGGGTATTGATGCTATCGGCGGCCCTACCTTAGGTGCGGATCCGATTGTGGGTGCAATTGCTGCATTAAGCCATATCAAGAAAATCGCTGTCAAGACATTTATTGTCAGAAAAACTGCCAAAGAACATGGGATGCAGCGCCAAATCGAAGGCCCGGCATTAAATAAAGGGGATACGGCAATTCTGGTTGATGATGTAACAACTACAGGTAAATCTTTGGTAGAAGCAAAAGAGGCATTGGATAAAATAGGCGTAAATGTGCTGGGGGCAATAGTAATTGTAGATAGATGCGAAGGCGCAAAAGAGAATTTGGCGAAGGCAGGCCTTCAGTTACAATCCATATTTTCCCGCTCAGAGATTATTCAGGAGGCGGGATCCCGCTAAAAGCGGGAACATAGAAGATTTAGGTGTTTAATTTTAGGTGAATGAAAAAAGAATAGTTGTGGTGGGTGGCGGTCCTGCCGGAATGATGGCCGGAATTCGGGCTGGTGAATTGCGCCGGGACGTAACCCTCATCGAAAAAAATCCTATCTTAGGCAAAAAACTTCTTTTAAGCGGCAAGGGCCGCTGCAATCTTACCAATGCTTGCGATTTAAATTCCTTTTTAAAAAGATTCTCTAGGAACGGTCAATTTTTAAGGGATGCCTTTAATAAATTTTTTAATTTAGATTTAATGCGGTTTTTCCAACAAAGAGGTTTAAAATTAAAAACCGAGAGGCAGTTACGCGTCTTTCCGCAGACGAACAGGTCCGATAGCATTGCGGAGATTTTAAAAAAGGAATTATACAAAAATAAGGTAAAGATTATTTATAGGGCGATAATGAAAGATATCTTTATGCGGGAGAATAAAATAAAAGGTTTATTGCTTGGGGATGGAAAGATTATTCCTGCTGATAGGCTGATTTTAGCGACAGGAGGCGTATCTTTTGGTTTCACCGGCTCAACCGGAGAGGGATTAGATATAGCGAAGAAATTAGGCCATCGCATAGTACCGTTTAGGCCGGGGCTCGTTCCTTTAGAGACAAGACAACATTATCCTAAGTTTTTAGAAGGCCTGACTTTAAAAAATATCCGCTTAAGATTCAGTGATTCAAAAAGACAGATAGACTCCGGGATAGGTGAGTTACTATTTACGGGTTTTGGTATATCCGGGCCTTTAGTTTTATCTTTGAGCGGACAGATTGTAGATTGGTTAGAAGAGTGCAATACTATATATGTAGAGATAGATTTAAAGCCGGCTTTAACCAAAGAACAGTTACGCGCCCGGCTCTTAAGAGAATTTAAGCTGAATCCCAAGAAGACCATTAAAAATACGCTTAAGGCTTTATTACCTAAGAGATTAGTGGACGTGTTTATTGATATAGCAAAAATTCTACCGGACAAAAAAGTCAGCCAGATTACCCAGAAAGAGCGGGAGAGTTTAGTTTCTTTATTTAAGGCGATGCGTTTAGATATTACCAAGTCAAGGCCCATAGATGAAGCAATGATTACGCGGGGAGGCGTTTCTTTGAAGGATATAAATCCCCGCACGATGGAGTCACGCCTGATTAAAGGGCTATATTTTGCCGGCGAGATAATAGATATAGATGCGGATACCGGAGGATTTAATTTGCAAGCGGCATTTTCAACCGGGTACCTGGCGGGAGAGAGTGCTGCGCTAAACTAATATGATGAGAAATATTTATTTAGCCTCGGATTCCAAGGCGCGCAGGAAGTTGCTGAACATCTTCGGATTAAAGTTTAAGGTTATATCCAGCAAAATCAAAGAAGGCAGAAGGGCCGGACATTTATCTTACGCGGCATTGGTTAAAAGGAATGCTTTAGCAAAAGCGCAAAATGTAGCGGGTAGAGTAAAAAATGGTGTTATAATTGGCGCTGATACGATTGTAGTGCAAGGTGAAAAAATATTTGGTAAACCCAAAGATTTAAAAGATGCGCATCGCATGTTAAAAAGATTATCCGGAAAACCGCAATGGCTTTATACAGGCATAGCCATTATCGATAAAGATATACCCCCACACCAATTGTCTAAAAAAAGTAAAGGCAAAACCAATTGGTGTGGGGGTAAACACAAGACAAAACTCGGCTATGAAAAGACAAAAGTTTATATGGATAAATTAACGGATAGAGAAATAAAGAATTATTTCACTTCGGTTCAACCTTTGGATTTCGCCGGCAGTTTTGATATTCAGGGAAAAGGCGCATTCTTTATCCGGCGTATCGAGGGTTGTTTCTATAATGTAGTGGGACTGCCTTTACGAAAATTGTACCGCATGTTTAAAGAAATCGGCCTAAAATTCACTATCCTTTTATTTTGCCTCTTGCTATTTGGCTGCTCGACTGAATATAACATAGCTACCAAGCAAGAGGAAGTTTTTTATTATAGCACTGATAGAGAAGTGAAAATCGGAGAGTCTGTTGCCCAACAGGTAGCAGAGGAATATAAATTTGTGGAAGATCCGCTTGTGCAGAAACGCGTAGAGGATATCGGCAAAAAGATTGTCAGTGTCTGTGAGAGAAAAGACATAGATTATCATTTTCAAGTATTAGACGATGAAGAGGTAAATGCAGTTTCTTTGCCCGGCGGTTTTGTGTATGTGAACAAAGGCCTGGTCGATAAAATGGCTAATGACGATGAATTGGCATGTGTTTTAGCCCATGAAGTCGGCCATATTGTTGCCAGGCACAGCATAAAGAAGCTTCAGGCGATTATGGGTTATTCGATATTAAGGCTATTGACCGCGCCTATACCCGGGACAGGCCAGGTAGGCAATGCTGCGGATGTTGCTTTTACCGAGATAATGCTGGGTTATTCCCGGGAAGACGAGTTACTCGCTGACCAGTTAGCCAGCCGTTATGCGAAATTAGCCGGATACGATCCTCATGGTATGATTACATTTCTGCAAAAATTAGAAGAGATAAATCGCAGAAAACCCCTTCGGCCAAATTCTTATTTTAAAACCCACCCTTATGTGCCTGATAGGGTTCGTACAGTAAAGCAGGAATTAGGCGAGAAGATAGATTTTGCCGATTATATAAATATTGAGCAAGCCCCGCATCAATAAACCCTAAAAATTATTTCCACCAGGCAGTTCTCTGGGCCTCGACAGCCCTTGGGGTAAAAGGCGGCATGCTGCCTGACGTAAAGTTTGTATTGTAGGACCAATTCCTGTTCTTGGGAGGAGAATATCCGCCTGTCTTCCATGCGCCATGCGCAATCTGGGTATTCCACATTTCAACAAAACTACCCGTTATATTTAAAGTCACTTTACTCCAATCTTCAAGCAACCGCGGGTAATTCTCGAGCCCGCCGTTATAATTTCCACTGGCTGTAGTGTCTACGCCGGCAATAAAAGCGGTGTTTACAGTAACGTCGGTCGAAGGAGTCGTTCCTTGCGCCCATTGATTCGACAGTATATTTACCGAATCGCAGATGACTGCAGAGGGTTTGTTAGTTGTGTTATAGTTTCCCTGTATGTAAAGAGGGTCATTAGTAACTACAGTTAAACCTGGAGTGTTGTAAATCTGCGAGCCATTTTTTAGGCGCACACCCGGTTCCCGCCCTCCACTGGCATTGTTGACAGTGGCATAAATCAGGACTCCTTTGGGGTTTGAGGAAACAAGATGGTTTGGAAAGGTAGGATTCGGATCTGTGGGATTGGCATAGCCAGCTAATTTCCTCACGTCAATAGTGGTCATCTGGACATAAGTGCTTTCTCTGGCATTATAAAAGGTATTACCCGTAGTAGTAGTTATTGTTTCGGCCGGTATACTATTTGGCTTGGACGGAGAGCCGCCTTGATTTAAAGGGGTTCCCCCTTGCGTAATCGAGCCGTTAACTACTACAATGTCAGCATTGTTGTTATAGTATCCTCCCGGTTGAATAGAGCCGACAACGGGGACTGCTTTTTTTGTCGTACTGTTGGCGCCTGTCTGGACCGTTACGTTCCAGGCGCTCTGCGAATCGGTAATCCAGTTAGGGTCAGTACTGTCAAGGGGAGCCGGGTAAGGAGACGGCGGATTGTGCATATCGACATAATTAGATGTCGTCCCCGCTACTTTAATATCCACTATGCCGTCATATTTGTTGCTTCCATCTTTTCGGAAATTGTAAATGCTGCCTGCGGTGCGCAGATATTCGCTGTCGATTTTAAGCTTAGAGCCATCCGAACCCAGATAGATATTTTTGTTGCTAAAAATCCTTCCTGTAAATTTCATCTCTTTCCCGGGAAAGAGCTCCAGGTCATCATTATAAAATACCGCATACTGGAAGGCATAAGTCAACTTCACAAGTATTGTTTGGTTAATGGTTATTACGATATTAGTGTTTGCGGGATGCTGGCAGGTTGATCTGACGATATATGGTTTTACAACAACGGGAGTAGCATCATCATCAGTTGTATTAAAAGAGTCTCCGGCAGAAGTAATGTATGAATTAACCTGTGCCCCCAGCGGGAAGGCTGCGGAGTTTTCATAAGTAGTAGTTATGAATCCTGTGCTGGGATAAAGAGGCACATCAGCTGCAGTTTGAAAGTTGGCAATCGCATTTATAAATTTGTTTATGGCATCTTCTACCCCTCCTTCTGCCAGGTTAAATGCTTCGGTTTCCAGCCTCTGCCGTTGCAGTACCGTTCTCTCGCTTATAACTTTAGTAAAAAGAGGAGTAGACAAAATTGCTAAAAAGACAACAATCATATAGACAAAAATGAGGGCCTGGCCGCTTTCTCTGCTTATTCTTTTAGCTGCTATTTTTTGTGTCGTTAATAAGTGACTCATTTTTCTTGCCTCTTTATTGGTTTCTTAATTTCACTATAGACGTCAAGGTTACTGATACGGTTCTTTTTTGTGGAGTAAGTTTTTCTAATGAGAGAATAATCTTTAACTCATTATCATACAAAGCGCTGTTAGAACTATCCTCAAATTCTATTGAGGTTACATTATCGGCTATAATATATTGGTTTCCTTTTTCTAAGCGGCGCAAGCGTTTCAGCCCCGACACATATTGATATTGAATTTCATTGCTTTCATCCCATTCAGTGGCACCGGTAGCATCAATAATCAAAAGGTTAGCATCTATACCATCAACTGGTAAATAGAAATCAACGGAATTATTATTCGGCTTGGACGGAATACACAAATGTACAGAAGAGTCTTCTGAAGTACGCGTTGCCTTGCGCAGTTCTCGCGTCATATAGTTCATTGCATTACGGGCATCAGAGCGCAAATCGCTCTGAGTGGTAATTACTTGCCAGAGGTTTAAGCCCTGGATTAAAAAAGATAAGATAATCGTGCTTATAATAACCAATATACTAGCCGCCACAAGTACTTCCGCGAGAGTAAAACCGTTTTGACTCTTAATGCGTCTTATGCCCATTTTATCCTTGCCTACCTTGTCCTTTTAGTAACTAAATATTTCGTACGATTTATTCCTCTCCTATCCTGCCAGCTTACGCTTACAGTAATTTCTAAGGGGTCACTGTTTGGATTAACATAGGAAACCACAATTTGTTCGCTTCTCAAAACATAACCTCCTACGATATTGGCGTAGTTGTTGCCGGTTGTTCCGCCGGCAACCCCATTAGGAAAATTTACAATTATATCACTAAAAGGCGCACATTTAATTACCTCCATCATATTGGTTAACTGCATCTGTGCAATAGTTTCTTCTTTGTTTACGTCTGAAAGATAAATATTCGATAAATAAGACTGTATTATAGCCACAGCAGCAATCGTAATAATTAAGGCTGCAAATAATATTTCTACCAAAGTTAAGCCGCTTTTACTATTGAAGGTTTTCATATTTATCCCCTATTAAAAGTTTAACATATAAAAATATAAAGCACCAGTTTTTTTGTACTTTGTCTCTGCGGACTTAGCCAACCAATTTGATGCCGATATGGTAAATGTATTTTTAAAAATTTTACAGCAGGAGAGATAAGATTGGGTGTCAGGTGGGTTAATCGTCAAACATGGTGCGGAAGGAGGGAGTTGAACCCTCAAGGGTTACCCCATACGCTCCTGAAGCGTACGCGTATGCCAGTTCCGCCACTTCCGCAAAATTAATCAACTCAAGTATAACCCACCTATATAATTCTGTCAACCCCGCTCTTCATTCAACGCTATATTATATTTTAATGAAGGGCGGGGTCAATTATAAAAGAATTGCGGCTAAGTTGCTTTGTTGTTATAATAAGTGAGGACATAAGTTATGGAGCTTGCTTAATAGATGGCTAAGCGACATAACTTATGTGTCCGAACTTATCCTTGACATTTCTGGGATAAGAAGATTGCCAAAAAATGTCAAGGATCTAATTCGCGCATATAAACTTATGTTTCTTGAATCTTTTAAGATTACGGGTTCGGCGGTAATGCAGATTTTCCTGCTGGCGGCATTAGGATATTTTTTGATTAAAAAGAATATATTGGGTCATGAAGGATTAAATGCCTTAAGCCGTCTGGTTATTGAGATTACCTTACCCCTGATGATCTTTTGTCAGTTAATCAAAGATTTTAGTTTTCGTTTATATTCTAACTGGTGGATTTTTCCTCTCATAAGTATTGCTATCACAATTACGGGTTTAATTATAGGGTCTCTATTTACACTGTTTATCCGAGGCCCCCAACATAAATTGCAGTTTTTAAGTCTGGTTGCTTTTCAGAATTCAGGGTATCTGGTGCTGGCGCTGGTAGCGGCACTGCTACCGCAGGATAAGTTAGACTCCATGTTTATTTATATATTTTTGTTTCTCCTCGGATTTAATCTGGTGATATGGTCACTGGGGGTATATATTTTATCATTTACAAGAGCAAAGAAGTTTGAGTTAGGCAGTTTATTCAGCCCGCCGGTGATTGCCACTTTAGTGAGTTTGATATTTATATTTTTTGGTTTAAATAAATTTTTACCCCTAGCAGTATTAAAACCGTTGCGTATGGTGGGTGACTGCACATTGCCTCTGGCGATGCTGGTTGTGGGCGGTAACCTTGCCTCAATACATTTAGGGCATATCGATAAGAAAGCAATGTCCTTAGCGATATTAGCAAAATTAATAATTTTACCTCTTTTGGGCCTGGGGCTAGTGATAAAATTTAAGCTTCCGGAACTGGTGGGATTATTGATTCTTATGCAATTAGCTGTGCCTTCGGCAACAACCTTATCTTTAATTGTCAGGCATTATAAGAAAGAAGACCTGTTTATAAGTCAGGGCATATTCCTTACTCATATTGCAAGCCTGGTAACCTTACCGCTATTTTTGAGTTTTTATTTCGCGCTTATCATGATAAAATGAATGGGCCTATTGCCACTAACAGAAAGGCGCACAGGGATTATACGATTTTAGAGACTATTGAATGCGGCATAGAACTGAAAGGAAGCGAGGTCAAGTCTTTAAGGATGGGCAAAATGAACCTGGAAGACAGCTTTGCGCGCATTGAGAATAACGAAGTTATATTATATAATACTCATATAAGCCCGTATTTAGAGGCAAGTTATTTAAACGTTGAACCAAAGAGGACGAGGAGATTACTTTTAAGGAAAAATCAGATCAGGAAATTATACGGGCAGGTCGCTCAGCGGGGTTTTACCCTTGTTCCTTTGAAGGCGTATTTCAGCGACCGCGGTTTTGCTAAAATAGAACTTGCTCTTTGCAGAGGTAAAAAACTCTACGACCGGCGAGAAGCCCTTAAACGCAAAGAATTAGATTTAGAGATGCGCCGGGCCATAAAGAGTAGAAGAAGAAAATGAGGCTCTTCGCCGTCTTCGACGGCTCAGAGCCATTTTTCCTGAAGATAACGACAGAAAAATGGGGGTGAAAGGACTCGACCTAGGTAAGCCGGGTAAAAGTAGCATGCCGCGGAGGCGAGGTTAGCCGCGTTAACAATCCTTGCACACATAAACGCAAAACCAACAATGGTTAACCGTTTACCTATAGCATCACCATTTATGGTAATGCCAGGGTTTACGGGCGTTCCAGTCTTCGCTAACTAAATTAGCGAAGCCTCTATTCGTCCTGTCTACGGGGTGAAATAGAGCGGTTAGTAGACTGGTTCTGACTGTTTGCCTTTGAAGTCAGGATAAGATTATAAAAGGCTGCGGCTTGCCCAATCCTGTTTACCGGAGTGGGCAAGAATAAGCGCAAAAGATAAACTAAACATGTAGCGACTTTTATGCGATTACTCAGGGACCCCGGTTCAATTCCGGGCACCTCCACCAACAATTTCATTAATGAAATTGTTGGTGGAAGCTATTTTAATGTAAAATAGCTTCTTCGTTTTAATGTAAAACAGCATCTTTGTTTAATGTAAAATAGCTTCTTCGTTTTAATGTAAAACAGCATCTTTGTTTAATGTAAAATAGGATCTATAGAAAATAAGGACAGCAACCGTTTTTCAAAAATAAAATAGTCGCTGTCCCCAATTTAAAAGTAGTCAGTAGTGAGGTAGAAATTAAATGTCAAAAAATAATAAATCTCTTAAAATAAGAATTTATCTACTATCTACTATCTACTATCTACTATCTACTTTTTTATTTGGCTGCGCTACCGTTCCCAGTAGAGTAGCGTTGCCCACCTATAATATCGGCGGCGTAACCTATGTGCCTTTAGTTTCTCTATGCGAATCAGAAAATATATCCTGGGAATATGATACTTTCACCCGGACAGTTCATCTCAGTAAAGGTGTGCATAAAATAAATTTAATGGTAGGCCAGAGGCTCGTCGTCGTTGATGATATGCCCCAGTATCTTAGGTATCCTGTGGATATTTACCAAGGCACAGTAGCCCTGCCGTGTAAATTTAAAGAACAAGTCTTAGATAGCTTGTTTAAAGAACGCTACCCCGAGCGTCAGATAGCTTTGCCTTTATCCAGAATTAAAAAGATTGTTATTGATGCCGGACACGGCGGAAAGGATCCCGGCACTATAGGAAAACTGGGCTTAAGAGAAAAGGATGTTAACCTGGATATTGCCAAGAGGTTAAGCAAACTATTGAGGGCTGATGGTATAGGCGTGGTGATGACGCGTTCTGTAGATAGTTTTATTCCCCTTGAGCGCAGGGTAGCTATAGCCAACGATTCCGGAACAGACCTCTTTATAAGTATTCACTCCAATGCTAATCGGGTAAGGAGTCTAAACGGGCTTGAGGTATATTATATTTCTCCTAATGTAAGCGATTCTAAGCGGGCGTTATATTGCGCGCAGAATGCAGCGTTAAATTTAGATAAATCCTGTTTTGCTTCCAACCCGTCTTTAAATTTAAAGGCAATACTGTGGGATATGATTCATACCTCTAATCGTGCGGAGTCGGTAAGATTAGCCCGTGGCGTCTGTAGCGCCATAGATAATAATTTGAATACAAAAGTTTTAGGTATAAAAGGCGCGTCTTTTTATGTTTTAAAGGGTGCGCGTATACCTGCGATTTTAATCGAGACAGGGTTTTTGTCCAATTATCAGGAAGAGCGTCTTATGAAAAACGTTTATTATCGTCAGCAGATAGCTGAAAGCATAGAACAAGGAATACAGAAATATGCGCGGGATTTTACATTAATGGAGGCGGCGAAACAATGAGACCTATAGGCGTGTTTGATTCCGGCGTAGGCGGATTGACCGTGGTTAAAGAATTAATCCGTCAGCTGCCCGGTGAAGATATAATCTATTTCGGCGATACTGCCCGCGTTCCCTACGGCATAAAATCCAAAGAGACTGTAATCCGTTTTTCTATCGAGAATATCTTATTTTTGCTAAAACAGGAAGTAAAGTTAATCTGCGTTGCCTGTAATACTGTATCCAGCGTTGCCCTTCCGATAATAAAAAGCCATTTTCGGGTACCTATTGTCGGCGTAATTACTCCCGGCGTAAGAGAAGCGGTCTATGCCACACAGAATAAGCGTATCGGTGTTATTGGCACGCGCGGCACCATAGAAAGCCATACCTATGAAAGCGAGATAAAACAGCTTGACCCTGCGATTAAAGTCACGGCTGTTGCCTGTCCTCTATTCGTGCCTTTTGCCGAGGAGGGCTGGCTCGGAGGCAGTGAAGTCCTGAGTGTGGCGAAAAAGTATCTTAAGCCCTTAAATGATGCCCGCATTGATACAGTTATTCTGGGCTGCACGCATTATCCGTTACTTAAGCCGGTGATTAAAAAGGCATTAGGAAAGCAGGTGACATTAATTGATTCAGCCAAACAAGTAGCCATTGAAGTAAAAAAGATTCTGGCTACAGAGGGTTTACTTAATAAGGTCGGCAGGAAGTCTAAACACAAATTTTATGTCAGCGATAACGCTAAGTGGTTTAGCAGTCTGGCAGAGAGATTTTTAGGCATGCCGTTATCCAATGTAGAAAAGGTTAATAATGTCTAATGAAGACACAATTTACGTTCACTCACGTTCCGTAAATTGTGCACTCACTTATGTATAGCATAAAAATTGAATCATATTTTAGTTCAGCCCATTTCCTGCGCGGTTACAGGGGCAAATGCGAAGAGTTGCACGGCCACAACTGGAAGGTAGAAGTTACCGTGGAAGCAAAAAGGCCGGATAAAACGGGTATGGTTTTAGACTTTAAGGATTTAAAGATGGAATTAAATAAGGTGTTAGAAAAGTTAGACCATAAATGTTTAAATTACCTCACCTATTTTAAGAAAGTAAATCCTACTTCTGAGAACATTGCGCAATACATATATAAAAGCCTTAAATCAGAGATTCCAAATCTTAAATTAATTGCAGTCTGGGAGAACCATAATAGTTGCGCATCTTATTATGAGGGATGAACCTCGCACCTTCTAATTATTCATGCTCTACATAATTATATTGATAGGCGTGGGGTATAAAGTTAGAAACTCAAGAATACTTTAAATAAAGCAGAAGCTTTGAATATAAAGAAGGTGCGGGGTGAAAAAGGCCATAGTTTTATTATCCGGTGGTTTAGATTCAGCCACAACTTTATATTTTGCGCGAAGCCAAGGTTATAAGTGTTTCTGTCTGATTTTTGATTACGGTCAGCGACACAGAAGAGAAATTGAATCAGCAAAAAAGATTGCCCGGGTTAGTTCTTGCCAGGCGCAAGTTATAAAAATTAATCTACCGTGGAGAGGTTCAAGCCTTTTAGATAAGAATATAATAATTCCTGAACGAGAAAACGAGAAAACGAGAAAACGAGAAAACATTCCTTCAACCTACGTGCCAGCAAGAAACATTATATTTTTAAGTTTTGCGCTTTCTTATGCTGAAGCAATAGGAGCTCAAGCAATATTTATCGGTGCAAATGCGGTTGACTTTAGTGGCTACCCTGACTGTCGACCAGAGTTTTATGCTGCATTTAATAAAGTAATTGCCGCTGGTACAAAAGCCGGCGCAGAAAAAAGAAGAACAATGATTCTAACCCCTTTAATTAATAAAAGCAAGGCGCAAATTATCAGGTTGGGTAAAAAATTGGGTGTTCCGTTTGAGCTGACCTGGTCCTGTTATCAAGGAGCAAGAGTTCCTTGCGGTAAGTGTGATAGTTGTTATTATAGGGCAAAAGGCTTCCGGGAAGCCGGAATAGAAGACCCGTTGCTAGCAGGGACTGTCCCCGAAGGGGACTGTCCCGCGACAAGATAAGGGTTGCTTGCGAGAAGATATGAAAGGTAAAATTGCCGAGATTTTTGATAGCGTTCAAGGCGAAGGGCTTTATTTCGGTGAAGAGCAGATCTTTGTGCGTTTTTTTGGCTGCAATCTTAAATGCAAATTCTGCGATACGCCCTTAGACCGTTTCACAGAGTATGAGCCGGAGGAATTACTCCAGGAGCTAAAGTTATATCAGAATGGCCATTGCACCGTAGCATTTACAGGCGGTGAGCCACTCTTACAGAAGTATTTTTTGAAGGCAATACTCAAGCTGACTCACAAGGAAGGTTATAAAAACTACCTGGAGACAAACGGCATATTGCACAGCGCATTAGAAGACGTTATAGATTATGTGGATATTGTAGCTATGGACCTGAAATTGCCGAGTTCTACAGGATTGAAAGATTTCTGGTATCACCATCGCCGGTTCCTTGAAGTCGCCTCTAAAAAAGAGACATTTTTAAAGATGGTAATCTGCCAGTCCACAAATGAAGAAGACCTGAGAGAAGGGTTAAGGTTGATAAAAGAAATCAATAAATTCCTTATTTTAATATTACAGCCTAACAGTTATGAAGAATCTGACCCGATGCGGGAAAAATTAGAGCTTTTTAAGGATATCGCAAGGGACAATCATATCACTGCCTGTATTATACCGCAGCTGCACAAAAAGATAGGGATAAAATAATATGACCAAAAGGCAAAGCAGTTACGAAGGCCTGCAAAAAAATATCCGCATTTTAAAAACTCCCGCGATAGAGGTCTGGAAGAATCAGTATCAAGACAAATTGTATACAATTTGTCTTGAAATCCCGGAATTTACCTGTATCTGCCCAAAGACAGGCCTGCCGGACTTTGCCGCTATTATTATTGAATATTCGCCGGCGAAGTACTGCGTCGAATTAAAGTCTTTGAAAATGTACACTATATTTTACCGGAATATCGGCATATTCCATGAGCATGTGATTAACAAGATATTGGATGATTTTGTGCAGGCCTGTAAACCGCGCTGGGTAAAGATTAAAGGCGTGTTTAATCCCCGCGGAGGCATAACCACTACCGTAATAAGAGAATATACTAGGGACAGGTCCCGACCCAATCGGAGAAGTGTCCCCTGAAGATATTGAATGGGGACAGTTCTCGCTTTGGCTGCGGACCTGTCCCTAAATGAAAAGATGAGAGAGATATCGGCAAATAAAGTCAGAGATGCGGTAGCTGAATTGTGCATCCGGGCAAATCTGGTTTTAAGAAATGATGTTTTATCCGGCCTTAAGGCTGCTTATACCAAAGAAACCGATAAGAGAGCAAAAGATATATTGAGGGCGATTATTAATAACGCCTATATTGCCCGAAAAGAAAAATTAGCCATCTGCCAGGATACAGGGTTACCGGTTGTCTTTTTAGAAATTGGCCAGGAGGTAAAGATTACCGGAGACTTAAGGAGGGCAATAAACAGAGGTGTAGAGTTAGGATATAAGAGGGGTAATCTTAGAAATTCTATAATTAGCAACCCTTTATCCCGCGGCAGGCCTGGATATCACCCTGCGGTAATCCATATTGATATTGTTAGAGGAGATAGATTAAAATTAACAGTTTTGCCTTGCGGTTTTGGCTGTGAAAACAAGACTCAGCTTAAGATGTTTAACCCCACTGCCGAGATGAGCGAGATTAAAAAATTCATTGTTGGTGCTGTAAAATCAGCTGGGCCGGATGCCTGTCCGCCTTATATTGTGGGCGTGGGAATTGGCGGGACAGCAGATTATGCCTGTTTTATGGCTAAAAAGGCATTACTTAAAAAAGTTACCCGACCCACGCTACGGCGTGGGTACCCCGAGTTACCAGTTACCAGTTACGTTTCTAAGTTAGAGCAAGAATTATTAAAGAAGATAAACCAACTGAATATCGGCCCTATGGGGTTAGGAGGCCGGACAACTGCCCTTGCGGTGGTTATTGAAACCTATCCTACTCACATTGCAGGACTACCAGTCTCGGTAAATATCAGTTGTCATGCCTTAAGAAGTGCAACTATTACGTTATAGGGTTAATGAAAAAAATACTTTCCAAACCCGCATTGGATTGGGATTGGACCTTGGAATGGAATCCAATGCGGGTTTGGAAATGGGTTGGATATGAAAAGAATAAATACCCCTTTAGCAAAAGAAGAGATTAAAAAACTAAAAGCAGGCAATGAGGTTTTATTAAGCGGCACAATTTATACTGCCCGTGACCAGGCGCATAGCAGGATGTTGGAAGCGATTAAGGCGCATAAAAATTTGCCTTTTGCAATAAAGAACCAGGTTATTTATTACTGCGGCCCCACAAAAACCCCTAAAGGAAAAATCATCGGTTCCTGCGGCCCGACGACGAGCAAGCGCATGGATGATTTCACCCCGCATTTACTTAAGCTGGGTCTTAAGGGCATGATAGGCAAGGGCAGCCGCTCAGACGAAGTCGCATCAGCAATAAAAAGATACAGGGCGGTCTATTTCTTAACCTATGCAGGCTGCGGGGCATTATTGACAAAGTATATCAAAGAGGTAAAGGTGGTTGCATATAAAGATCTCGGGCCTGAGGCGATTTATCGATTGCGCGTTAAGGACTTTCCTTTAATTGTGGCAATTGACAGCCAAGGAAGGGATGTATACAAAGGAGGCAAAGATAAATAGATTACAGTATAAATTAATTCGCACGCTTTTATCAACTTCTACGTTGCCGCTGATTATTGTCGCCTGCGTTACGGTTTTCCTCTTGGGTAGGATGGCAGTTAATGATGCACAGCAGCGGATAGATAGCAGTCTTAACACGGCATTAAGTATTTATCAGATCGTGCAGGACGATTTGAAATACATTGCCAGGGATCAAAACAGAAGGATATTTACACTCATGCAGGAGAACCAGCTTGACCTTTTAAGAAATGAATATAAAAAGATTGTCGAAAAAAACAAACTTGATTTTTTTGTTATTACCGATAGAGGAGGAAGGGTAATCGTCTCTATGAGCAACCCGCAGTTTGAAGGTTACAGTTACAACCATGATTTTTTTGTGCGCCAGGCTTTAAAAGGTCAGATTACCGTATCCCCCGAAGTATTAATGCAGGGTGATTTGGAAAAATTAGGGCTACTTGAAAAAGCAAAAATTCCGGGTGTCCGGGAAACGCAAGGATTAGTAATCAGGGCAACTATTCCGGTTATCAATACAAAAGAGATACTGGTGGGAACACTAAGCGCCGGTTATTTACTGAATAATAACAATGCAGTTATCATTGATAAGATTACAAAAAATACGGAATTAGTATCCAGCATCTTTCTGGGAGATGTGCGCGTCTGTTCAAATGTGCCTTCGCGCGATAAAGAAAATGCAGTAGGCAGTAAACTGGAGGGGAAAGCCGCAACTTATATCTTTAATGTGGGTAAAAATTACATTGGTCGCATGCAGTTATCGGGTATGCGTTATTTAGCCGGATATGTGCCACTGCGCGATATTAAAAGCAATATTATCGGAATCTTAGGTATCGGTATCCCTGAGAAATGCATCTTTGCCTTGCGGGATAAACTGATAAATATATTCTTTTTAGCGGCATTTTTCTCTACAGCCCTGGCATTAATATTTGGACTTTTAAAGGGAGAAAGTATCGTTAAGTCTATTGATAAACTCCGTAAGGGAATAGAGGCATTCAGCCGGGATGATTTTAACCACCGTATTACAATCCATTCCAAAGACGAGATAGAAGAGCTGGCAAATTTTTTCAATAAGATAATGGCGCAGCTTAAGACCGCCAGAAAAAAGCTCACTGAACATGAAAAAATGGTGGCGATGGGTAGAATGGCGACTGCCATCAGCCATGGTTTAAAGAATACATTTGCCGAGATTCAGACGAGCGCTGATTATTTGAAAAACAAGACAGACAAGGATTCTCCTGAATTAGCCGCTGTTTTAAAAGATATTGAGAACAGTATAATTTACGCTACGGATGTTTTGAATCACATCCTGAGGTTCAGTCACCCCAAAGAACCTCTCTTGGTTGATGTGGATATAAATCTGATAATCGAAGACGCTCTTTCTAGCGCTGAATTAAGGAGGTCGCTTGAGAATAACAAAATTGAATTGATTAAAGACCTGGATTCGAGCATACCGACGATAAAAGCAGACGGCATACAGATAAAAGAGGCAATTTTAAATCTGGTAAATAATGCCGTTGAGGCCATGCCGGCCGGCGGCAAATTAAGCATCATTACAAAAAGATTACCCGATTCATTGATATTAAAGGTGATTGATACTGGCGGCGGCATACCCAAAGAGACCACGGATAATTTATTTACGCCCTTTTTTAGCACAAAGGGCAGGGGTCTGGGTTTGGGGTTATGTATCTCAAGGGAAATCATCGAGGCGCACCAGGGCAATATCGCAGTTAACACAGAGATAAATAAGGGCACGACATTTATCGTTACTCTACCTTTGAAGAAATTAGCATAGAGATATTCTGATTAGCAAAAGGCCGGTGGTGAACTCATGGCAGATAGCGGACAGATTCTTATTGTCGATGATGATAAGACGTTAGCCAATATCCTTCGCTTAACACTGATCGAGGAGGGATACAGGGTGACTGCCGTGTACAGTGCAGTGCAGGCAAGCGAGCAGATAGACAACCAATCCTTTGATGTGATTATTTTAGATTTGGTTTTGCCGGACACGGAAGGGGTGGATTTATTACGTAAATTAATTAAGAGATTTCCGGGAACTTGTTTTATCATCTTTACCGGATACGCAAGTATCGCTTCCGCTATAGAGGCATTAAAAGCCGGGGCTTATGATTATATCTTAAAACCATTTGATGTCGAGCACCTTAAGTTAGTAATTAAACGGGGCATTAAGAACCAGCGATTAATAAATAAAAATAAAGAATTATTTGAACGCATAGAGAAAGAAAAGCGCAAACTCGAGATTATCTTAAGTGCCTATAATAAGATAAGCAATGTCTTAAAATTAGCAGAGCTGGCGGATTTTATTACCGCCTATGCGGTTGAAATTGCCGAGGCAGAAAAAGCATCCTTAATGATGATAGATGAAAGTGCGAATGAGCTGGTCCTTCAGGCAGTTAAAGGCCTGGACAGGGAAAAGGTTGCCTGGCGTATGAAGGTCGGTGATTTGATTGCGGGCTGGGTCGCTAAAGAGGGTAAGGCCTTACTCGTTACCGATATTGATACTGATCCGCGCCTGCGTGCCTACGCCAAAAGCAGAAGATACAAAACAAAATCTTTTATCAGTTTACCTCTTAAATCTGACAGTCGGATAATCGGCGTGATGAATGTAACCGACAAACTCGCGGCAACGAATATTTTTACCGAGGATGACCTGAGGTATTTATCTCTTCTTGCGCATCAGGCAGTGGCACAAATTGAAAATATCCGGTTATGCGAAAAATTATCTTCTCTGGCGGTCACCGACGCGCTTACCAATCTTTTTAATCACCGTTATTTCCATGAACAACTGAATCGGGAGATTATGCGTGCCGAACGTTATAAACATCCCTTAAGCCTGATAATGTTTGACATCGATGGCTTTAAGGCATACAACGATACATTCGGTCATCTGGAAGGAGATAAAATTTTAAAACAAGTCGCTTCAATAATGAGAGATAACATACGGCACGTAGATATAATATGCCGCTATGGCGGAGAAGAATTTACGGTTATTTTACCGGATACAAATGTCGAAGGCGCCAAAGTTATTGCGGAGAAGATCAGGAAGGTGATTGAAAAATCAACCATATCTTATAAAGAAACTAAAGAAGTAATGGGCTTGACGGTAAGCGGCGGGGTTAGCGGTTATAAAGAGGGTTTAAATAAGGAGGAATTGATTGCGCGCGCAGACCAGGCCCTATACAAAGCAAAGGACTTAGGCAAGAATAAAACTTGTGTTTTTTGAATAAATTTTAAAAATAGGAAGGAGCATTTATGATTAGGCAGGATGGTCGGGGGCTGGATAAAATAAGAAAGGTGCAGATTAGCCGTAATTACATAAAATACGCTGAGGGTTCATGTCTTATTGAATTAGGTAATACCCGCGTTATCTGCACGGCGTCGGTTGAAGAATCTGTTCCGCCGTTTTTAAAAGGCACAGGCACGGGCTGGGTCACTGCAGAATACGGTATGCTTCCGCGTTCCTGTCAGACGCGCATTAAACGCGGAAAAGATTCCGGCCGCGTCTATGAAATACAGCGGTTGGTGGGCCGTTCGTTAAGAGCAATTTGCGATATGAGACCTATAGGCGAACGCACTATCTGGATTGATTGCGATGTTATCCAGGCTGACGGCGGAACGCGCACTGCCTCTATCACCGGAAGTTTTCTTGCCCTTACGGATGCCTTGAATAAACTCAAGAAAGACGGCCTGATGAATAAGATTCCGGTAAAGGATTTTGTGGCTGCGACAAGCGTAGGCATTGTGAACGGCGATTTGCTTTTGGACTTAACCTATGAAGAAGATTCCAAAGCCGAAGTAGATATGAACATTGTGATGACCGGAGCAGGTGAATTTATTGAGATTCAGGGCACTGCTGAACGCAAAACTTTTAATAAAGACCAGGCGGATAAACTCTTAACCCTGGCAAAGAAAGGCATTGAAGAATTAATCGATATCCAAAGAAATCTCCTCAAAGATATTTTATAGGGACATTTCTTCACCCAAACGAGGGACGTTTCTCCAGCTAATCGGAGAAGTGTCCCCTTATTATTATGGAACTGGTAGTCGCCACCAAAAATAAAAAGAAATTAGAAGAGATAAAAGAGATTTTAAAAGGTCTCAATCTTAAGATATTTTCCTTGGTAGATTATCCCAAAACGCCCCGCATCATCGAAAATGGCAAGACCTTTCGTGAGAACGCCGTAAAAAAGGCAGTCAAGATTGCAAAGTTTACCCAAAAATTGACTTTAGGCGAAGATTCCGGTCTCTGTGTTGATGCCTTGGAAGGTAAACCCGGAATTTATTCTTCGCGGTTTGCAGGTAAAGATAAAAGCGACCGGAAAAATAATTTAAAATTACTTAAATTGTTAGAGGGCCTGCCTGTAAATAAAAGAAAAGCGCATTATTACTGTGCAGTAGCTTTGGCGGATAAGAATGGTTTGGTGGGAGTTGCAGAAGAAAAGTGCAGCGGATTTATCGGTTTTACCTTAAAAGGCAATTTTGGATTTGGTTATGACCCTTTATTTGTGATACCTGAATATAAAAAAACCTTTGCTCAGCTTGGGCCGGCCATAAAACATAAGATGAGCCACCGTTTCCGCGCCCTACAGAAAGCAAAGTCACTCCTCGCTACTTACCTAAAAAGAAATCCTTAATATTCTTTATCAAGTCCACAGCCACAGGGACAATTTTATATTTTGGTTTTTGCATTGTCCCGCTTACCTTTATAGTAAGAGCGTTGCTCAGCCCCCCTAATATTGCCGTGGTAAATTTTCTTATATCTGCCGAATCACGGATAAAATTCTTATTCACTTCAGTCAAGAACGTAAGGTCTAATGTTCCGTCAAATCCCAGTTTACCTTTACAGTCTAGGTTTAACTGGTCGCTGGTAAGCCTTAGATTTTCAGTGGAGACGGATTTATCGCCGATATTAAATTCACCGAGAGCCTCTTTAAACATAATCTTTTCATAATCCGGCAACAAAAATAATTCCCCCAGGCCTTTAAAAAGATTGAATTGCCAGAGTTTGCCGTCTTTAACAGAAACGAAACCATTGCCTTTTAAGCTCGCCAGGTCCTGAAAATTCCCACCTAAATCCGCACTGATGTTTAGCGTGCCGCCTACATCCTTATCTTTTAAACCCGTATCCAATTTTAATTTTGCCAGGTCAATGCCTGAACTATTGAATTTTAAGAGGTAGGCCGGCACATCCGGCTTTAAATCAGAAACGAAATCCAGATTTACCGTTCCTGAATAACCGGAAGCAATAAAACGGTTTATATTTATCATCCCGTCTTTCTGGTCCAAGTTAAAAGCAAGATCAGTAAATTTTAAATTATAAACAGAAAAAGTATCAGAAGCAGCTTTAAGAGAGAGATTCCAGTTCTTGTAATCTTTAACTCTTCCGTTTAATGCCCCCTTGATATTCAGAATGCCGTCGAACTTAATTTTTTGCAGGTTTTCTGTGAGGCTTGTGGGCAAAAACACAAACGCATCGTAAGGTTTAAGGTTCAGGGCTACCTTTAAGTCCAGCGCCGGATTAGTATTATCCTGCGTGTCTATGCCGCCTTCTATGTCAAATTGAGAATTTATATATTGGCCTTTAAAGGTGATTATTCTTACAAACTTATCTTTAATTTTGATATCGGATTTTAAATCCAGGTCTTTAGAATTAAGGCCGAAAATTATCTGGGGCGTTTGGAAGCTAACTAATTTTCCGCTTGATGTATAAGCTACATTAAGGTAATTAAAAGACAGATTAAGCCAGTTTATAGAATCGCTGGTAAAATCAACTTTTCCTTTTATGTTATTTAGCGGCTCTTTTGATAATACAGTCTGTAATTTGGCATCGCTTAGCTGAAGGCTTGCCTGGATATCCAGTGGGGGTTTACCCAGATAACCTTCTAAATTGATGTCAGCCGCAGTTATCCCGCTCAAATTCAGGCCTTCTGTTTTATAAGGCAATACAGCGCGTATTTTTTCTAAATTGAGCTGTTCGGATTTAAAATTAAGCTTAAGATAGGGATTGCTAAAATTCTCGAATGTGCCTTTGAGCGTAAAACCGGAATCCAGGGCTTGCAATTTTAAATTATCCGTCCAGAGTTTATTTTTTGCTAAACCTATATCACCGGAAATATTATTTATCTTATCCATATACTGCATGCCAATAAGGTTTACCCCGATAAATTTGATATTTGCTTTATAGTCGAATGTCTTTTTATCTATAGCGTAACTTAAGTCAGGCTCGATATTGATATCTCCCATAAGAGAAAAATTTTCTTTCCTCAAGCCCAGTCCTTTTGTAGACATCGCGCCTTTCAGGCTTACGAGGTTATCTTTAAACTTTAATTCGAGGGCGCTATTATCGATGGTGCCGCTGGCAATAGAAAGGGGCAACATCTTCAGATACGGGTTAAATTCAGGAATTACAAGGTTGGCAAAATTTAATTTAGAATTAACTTCTTTTGAGAGAAAATTATAATCTCCCCGAAGCGTTAATGCAGTAACTGCTCCTTTGTCTGTAAGGAGTTTACTCTCCATTAAAAAAGAAATTTTCGTCAGCTGCTTAATGCCAAGAACTATATCTAAGTCCTGGATAGTTTTGCTGAATTTAGGCGTAAGGCGCTCATCTTCAAAGATTCCCTTGCCGTCGAAGATATTTATTTTGTAAATAAGAAACGAGAATTTTATCTTTGGCTTAGACTGCGGTTTGGGCTGGGTGAGAAAAATTCTTGAAAAATTCAAACTGTTATCCTGCCGGTAACGTATATTGAAATTGGGTGAGTCTATGTGCATTACGGGTATAATAATCTTTCTTTCTTTGATTAACGGCAGGAAGAGGATATGGCCGGAGATTTCTTTTACGGTTAAGAGGGTATTATCTTTATCTTTTACTTTGTCATAAATAACGATATTCTGGATAACAGCGCCTCTGATAAGGCTGTATTTAAGTTTTTCTATTTCTACGTTATAATTAAGGAGAGTTGCCAGGCTATCGGCAAGGCGGCCTTTTACTTTGACGGGCAGATACACATTATTTAGATAGAGTATTCCCGCGGCAATTAAAAAAAGCAGAATTAATACGATGCCGATAATTATTTTTCTCTTCATTGTAATTAATAGTCTACTCTAAAATTTAGCGATTGAAAAGTTTTTTTTACATGTTATAATCTAATCTAGCAAAAATTGAATTGTGTTAATCTATTCAGCAAATATGTCTAAAGGAAATATAGTAGAAATTTTGGATTTTGGCAAAGATATAATCTCTGTATTCAATTTAGAACAATTAGGCAATTTAGTAATTGAATGGTTAAAGAAGTTTTTTCAAGCCAAAAGAGTCTCACTTTTACTTTTAGATGATGAAAAAAAGGATTTATTTCTCTGGGCAACCTCTGAAAAGAAAGAGCAACTAAAAGAAGTGAGGATAGAATTTGGGCAGATGTTTGCTGGATGGGTAGCTAAAAAAGGCGAACCTTTATTAGTCAAGAACGTCGATTCTGATTTTCCTTTTTTTTCCAAAACCAAACTTGGCCGATATAAGAGCAAATCTTTTATTATTTCTCCTTTAAGAATCAAAGATAAAATCTTAGGGGTTATTAATGTTACAGACCGCCAAGATTCAGAGGTTTTTACCGAGGAAGATCTTAATTTACTTTCCTTAATTACCCTGTTGGTTGCCTTACAGATTGAGAAGGTTGAATTATTAAATCAGATTGATAATCTCTCTATCGTAGATAGTCTTACGGGTTTGTTCAGCCACCGTTATTTTCAGGAACGTCTGAATCAAGAGATTGACCGAATTCAGCGTTACCATCGTCCCTGTAGCCTGATTATTCTGAATATTGATAACTTCCGTTACTATAATGAGACTTATGGATACGCAATGGGCGAACGTATATTATCTGAAATGGCCTCACTGATTAAGAATGGTTTACGAAAAGTTGATGTGGTTGCCCGTTTCGGAGGGGAGGAGTTTGTAGTAATCCTTCCAGATACAGGTATAAAGCAAGCAGGCATGGTAGCAGAGAAATTAAGAGAAAAGATTGCCAGTTCTGTGTTTGTGGAAAGAAAAGATTCTTCTTTAGGAATGGTAAGGTCCACTGTAAGCATTGGCGTGGCAGAATATAATATAAAAAATACCAAAGAGGAATTCATTCAACAGGCTCAACGTGCCCTCTTAGAGGCAAAACAAAAAGGAAAGAATCGCGTTTGTGTATTTAAATAAAGACAGAGAGAAATTATTTTTGACATATATTAATCGGGGTGTGGCTCATCCTCCACTAAAGCGTTGGAGGATTTCGCCACGAAGCCAAAAAGATTAACGGGGCGTGGCTCAGTTTGGCTAGAGCGCAGCGTTTGGGACGCTGAGGTCACAGGTTCAAATCCTGTCGCCCCGACCAGATTTGACTTGGCGCATTTTTTGACGAAAAAGAAGGATTTTTAAAATCTTTTTGCGACAAAAGTTTTTCATTATAAGTTCTTTTATAATAAGGAATTACATCAAAGGGCTTTTTGAAATCTAAA
>Ga0315279_10000671_pt1 | contig 64228 bp, 44 predicted proteins | sample YL17G06_20_MG_FD_203694 | JGI IMG/M metagenome (GOLD analysis project Ga0315279, IMG submission 203694) | Sediment microbial communities from Yellowstone Lake, YNP, Wyoming, USA - YL17G06_20 | ecosystem: Environmental > Aquatic > Freshwater > Lake > Sediment | place: USA: Wyoming | collected...
GGCGGGACTTTTCCAAGCAGCTGTGGAAATCCACGCTTTTTGCGGATTTCCACAGATGCGGCATTTCCATCAGGCCTGTTTACTTCCGGTCGTGGTTATACCCACGGATTTCGCGGAAGACCCATTTTTTTATTGGTCTTTCGTTATTCTATATTCGCAAGTCCTTACTTTGATCGGTTAACCTCCACGTTGCTTTTCCCTCTAATCTAGAGGTCTGATCCCTTTTTTTTATTCGTCATCCGTCATTCGTCATTCGTCATTCCCCAAGGATCACCTCGCGATGCCGTAGATGATGCGCCCATCGAAAATGGTCAGCACTACTTTTGTTTTATAGATTTCCATTGGGTCGATCTTGAATAAGTCCTGACTCAACACAATCAGGTCCGCAAGCTTGCCCTTTGCCAGAGTGCCTTTCACGTTTTCTTCGAAAGACGCATAGGCACCGTTTTTCGTGTAGGCACGCAGGGCGGTCTCGACACTCACGCGCTGCTCGGGGATCCAGCCGCCCGGTGGATCGCCATCGATGGTTCTGCGATTCACCGCGCAGTGAATTCCCCGCATCGGGTCGACGCTAATGGCAGCCGGCCAGTCACTTGAAAACACGAGGCGCGCACCCGCCTTCTCCAAGGAGTGCCATGCGAACGCGCGCTTGCTGCGCTCTTCGCCCACGGCCGGAATCCAAACGCCATTGGTGCCGGGATCGGCGTGGATGGGCTCCATCGACGGAAGTGCGCCCACACGTGCGAAGCGGGCGATGTCCGACTCGGCGATCGTCTCGATGTGCTCTATCCGGAACCGGGCGTCATGCGAGCCGTTGAGCCGGAGAGCGCGTTCATAGGCGTCCAGCGCCATTTGGACAGCACGGTCGCCGATGGCGTGAGTGTAAACCTGAAGTCCTGCCTTGTCGCACATCTCGACGAGTCGATTGAGTTCGCCTTGAGAATAGGACGGGGTGCCTGATGTGTCCGGGTTGTCACTGTAACGGTCCAGCATTGCCGCCGTGTGAGACTCGATGACGCCGTCCAGGAGGATTTTGACCGCGTGCACGCGCAACAGTCCCTCCGAGTACTTCTTTTTGAGCGCCACATATTGGTCGACGTCCGCCTGCGCGGTTTTAGGCCTTACCGACATGGCAACCGACACACGCGCGGTGAGCTCATCGCGATTGAGCAATTCCTCGTACAGAGAGAGCTCTTCGGGATTACCACTGGCGTTCTGAAAGCTTGTGATGCCAAGGGAAGCCGCAAGCTGAAGAGCTTTGCGCAGCGCGGCCAGCTTGGTGTCGCGGGAGGGCGCAGGAATCTTACTCCGAACCAGGCTCATCGCGCCTTCCTTCAGTATCCCGGTCGGCTCGCCAGTTCTCGGTTCGAGGACGATTTCGCCAAAACCCTGGAACTTTTTGTTGCGGGTTATTCCGCCAAGCTGCAGCGCCTTTGTGTTCGCCCATCCGGTATGCCCGTCGTAGGCGCGGAGGAAGACCGGCCGGTCGGATACCACCGCATCAAGCGCGGCACGATTCGGCAGTTCCTTTCCCGGAAGGTAGGAGTACTCCCAGCCGGCCCCGGTGATCCAGGGCACCTCAGGGTGAAGCCGAGCGAATTCCTCAACGCGCTTCTGAATTGCCTCCAGCGAGCGTGCGCCCAGGAGGTCCACCTCAAAGAGGCCTAATGCGCCGCTAAGGAAATGGACGTGAGCATCGATGATGCCGGGGACGGTCAGTTTTCCGGCCAGATCGATGACCTTCGTTCCCTTACCGGCCAGCCCTGCGATTTCTGCACTTCTGCCGATCCTTGCGATCCGGTTGCCTTCAATGGCAACAGCCTCTGCCCACGGCGTTTTGTCGGTGCCGGTCCAGATCCTGCCGTTTTTCAGAATCAGGTCCGGTTCGCGCGCCCAGCCGTTCCATCCTGCCGAGAGAAGCAGCAGAGTAAGCAGACAGGTCAAGACCAACCGCACCGATTTAGACATGGATTTAAGTTGGATCATTGGACTCCCCCCGTTAACCCGAATTACACCAATAAAATCTGCCACAAGTTACACAAATTACACGAAATTAACGAAAATTCGTGCAATTCGTGGCAGATTTTGGGCGTGCCGATTTGACACGGGACGGTAGTTAAATTAACCTATTTGCATCTCATGCTTGTCATCACGCAGAATGAAAACATGCGGGCCATTCTCGCCCGTATCAGTACCATTGCAGCCTCCGACAGCTCTGTCCTGCTGATCGGCGAGACCGGGGTCGGCAAGGAACTGTTCGCGGACCACATCCATCGGTCGAGCCCACGCAGCGACAAACCCTTCGTGAAGATCGCACTGTCGGCAATGCCGCATGACCTTCTGGAAAGCGAGCTCTTCGGCCACGAGAAGGGTGCCTTCACGAACGCCACAAACGAAAAAAAAGGGCTGTTCGAACTCGCGCACACCGGCACTCTGTTTCTCGACGACATCGATGATGTGCCTCAATCCATTCAGACCAAGCTTCTGCGCGTGCTCGAATCGCGCGAGGTCATGAGAGTCGGAGGGATCGCCACCATCCCGATCGACGTGAGGCTGATCACTGCCTCCAAGGTCGATTTGAAGGAGCTGGTAAGCCGTAACCTTTTCCGCGCCGACCTCTTTTATCGGATCAATGTCTTTCCGGTCGAGATTCCTGCTCTTCGCGACCGGCGCGAGGACATTCCGATTCTCGTCCGGCATTTCCTCGAGCGCTTCGCTCCCGGCAAGAAACTCGCCGTCACACCCGAAGCTCAGCGCGCGTTCGTGAACTACAGCTGGCCGGGAAACGTGCGCGAATTGCGGAACATCACGCAGCGGATCGCCCTTTTCGCCGAAGCTGAGATCCGCATGAAGGACCTGCCACCGGAGCTGCACAACGGAAACCCGATCGATTTGCTTGTCAAGGCCTGCAGCCAATGCCTCGTAGACGATTCCCTTTCCTTCAACCAGATTGTCACCTGCCTGGAAACGAATCTCTTGCGCCAAGCGATGAAGGAGGCAGGCGGCAACAGGACTCAGGCCGCACGAGTCCTCGGCCTCAATCTCTCGACCCTTCGCGACAAGCTGAAGAAATACGACCTTGAAAACGGCTCTCGCGATTGATTTAGCAGCGCACCTGTAGTGCGGCAGATTGCTGCCGCTTTGATACATGGGATGGGGGTCGGGGGCATTTGCCTCCCTGACTGCGGCCGCCTCTAGCGCCAATCCCTTCGACAACTGCAAGATTCTGCTCCAGCCTCGATGACCTCGAATGACGGGTACAAACTCGCCATTTCCTTACCCCGCAACCAATTGCGGCTTACACTGCTCAGAATTCCGGACGGAACGCTTTTTGCATTTTCTATCCCGGCAAGGATTGGCGGCGAAGCGAACAGAAAGGAAAAGAATCAGAACCCGAAAACGAGGCCGGATCGCAACACAGATCCCAAAGGGAATGTGCAGGCGTCCGGGCGCCGGCCAACGGCTTCGCGAGGGAGGATAGAATGAAAATGCAATACGGCATTCTTGCACTTTGTATCGTGTTTGAGGCAACCGCTTTGCAGGCCAGCCAACGGTCCGAAGGGGCCGAGGGCATTGGCGGTTCGATTGCAGTGACGAGACAGGCCGCGCAAATTCATGACACTGCCGGGACCGCAACTTCAAAACGCAAGGTCCTCGAGAATTACAGCCGACTGCCGCGGTCCTTTGAAGCCAACTTTGGCCAGAGTGATCCCAAGGTTCGGTTTTTCTCTCGTGGCATCAGCGATACTCTCTTCCTGACCTCCAATGAGGTGGTGCTCACCTTCGCAGACGCGGGCGCTCCTGCTTCGTTGGGAAAAACCAGACGACTCCCAACAGCAACCGGCGCCAAAGCCCGGACTGGCTTGTTGCGAATGGAGTTTGTGGGGGCCAACGCACTCCCGGAACTCAATGGCACGGAAGAGCTGCCAGGGAAAAAGCACTACCTCCGAGGCGGTTCAATTGCGGAATCCATCACGAATATTCCCACATATGCGAAAGTCATCTATCACGACATATTTCCGGGGGTGGATTTAATCTTCTATGGGTACAACGGCCGGTTCGAATTCGACGCCATCGTGGCTCCTGGCAGCGATCCGCGAAAAGTCAAGCTGCGCTTTGAGGGAGCGAGCCGACCTGTGCTGAGCGCTCAGGGCGATCTCATAATCGAGACCGGCGGTGGGCCGGTTCAGTTCCATAGCCCGTTCGCTTACCAGGAAGTTGAGGGGGCGCGGAAGCAAATTGCAGCGCGTTATCGTCTGAAGCACAACGAAGTGAGCTTCAGCCTGGGTCCGTACGATTCCTCGCGCGCTCTGGTTATCGACCCAACGCTGAGCTACAGCACATATCTAGGGGGTAGGACAAACAATGGGAACGACTCCGCAAACGCGATCGCTGTCGATGCCGCTGGCAACCTGTATCTCGCCGGCGTGACCGGTTCGGCGGATTTCCCTACGGTGAACGCCATGTTTCCCCGATGTCCCTTGAGCACTCATGGTACATGCCTCGGAGGTTTTATTGCAAAGTTGGATGCGGGCGGATCCAGACTTGTCTATTCCACCTACCTGACTGGATCCTACTCTTACACAGGGGAAGATGCTGCATTCGCCATTGCGGCTGATGCTGCGGGTAATGCCTATGTAACGGGAACGATGTCGAGCAGAACTGCTTTTGTCATGAAGCTTGACCCCGCTGGCGTGCCGCTTTGGACCCAAGCACTCTTCGGTAGTCCGTGGTCCGCCGGGTGGGGCGTTGCGGTTGATAAGAGCGGCTATATCTATGTAACGGGGGACACCCTGGCGAGTAACTTCTCTCCAATCGTGAACGCGTTGCAACCGAAGAGCGGCAAGAACTCTTGCACCATCAGTGGCAGTCCTATAGCTGGCTTTTCCCATGATGCTTTTGTGGCGAAATTATATCCTACGGGCGGATTCGTCTATTCTACTTTCCTTGGCGGCGATGGAAGTGACGCCGGGCGGGCAATCGCGGCCGACGATGAAGGAAACGCCTATGTGGTCGGGAACACTACTTCCCTCAATTTTCCCACCGTGAATCCGCTGCAGGGGGCAATGAAAGGCAGGAGCCCGTTCAAACCCGGGAACTGCGATGTGGGGAATGCCGACGGCGGCGACGCCTTTTTGGCCAAGATTAGTCCTGATGGTTCTGCCCTGCTGTTCTCAACTTATCTGGGTGGCAGCCTTGACGACTATGCTCTCGGCGTTGCCGTGGATGGCGCCGGCAACATTCTCGTAGCGGGCATGACACGATCCTCGGATTTCCCTCTAAAGGACCCCTTACAGCAGTCCTTTGGGGGAAATAGTGACGGTTTCGTTGCCAAGTTTGACTCTGCGGGTACAAAACTTCTCTATTCGACCTACCTGGGTGGCAGTCGTGATGATTCCGCATCAAGCATTGCGGTTGACAAGAACGGAAACCTGTATGTCACGGGCGCGACCACCTCGTTTGACTTTCCTGTCACGAAGCCCATGCAGCGTTTTGTGGGCGGATCCATTGACGGCAATGATGCCTTTGCGGTTAAGCTGACTGCAGCTGGAGACACATTCATTTACTCCACCTGGCTAGGCGGCGCCGGCTCCGACTCGGGACAAGGGATCGCCTTGGACCCTGACAATGCTGCCTGCATCGCGGGTGCGACGCGTTCGGTCGACTTCCCTACTGTAAGCCCATTCCAGCCGTATTTTGCGGGCAACATCGATGTTTTTGTGGCTCGCATTACAGATCCCTATTCCGCAAAATCCTGTTTTGCGCAGTTTGCAGACGGCCAGGGCATTTCATCGACCCTGATTCTCGTAAACCCTTCTGCAACCAAAACCGCCACAGGAACCGCTGAGTTGTTCGACAGCTCTGGCAGGCCGCTATCAGTAGACATTAACGGGACGATCCAACAGGGGAGCTTCCCATTCAGCATTCCACCAGCGGGTATTGGCTTTTACGCTACGGCTGGCGCGGGGGAAAGGACTGTGGGATCGCTGCAGGTCAGTTCGAATCCTTCGATCGGCGGAACTATCTTGTTTTCCGGTGACCTCGGGGTGGCTGGCGTGGGAAGCGCACAAATGACGGCAAAATCGCTGGTGCCGATTGAATCCGATGTGTCGCGCGGCGTGTACACAGGGGTGGCAATCGCGAATCCCTACTCAACAGACCTGTACCTGACGTTAAGCCTCCTGGATCTGCAAGGAAATACCATCGGGGCGGGAGCGGTATCGATGCTGCTGCCTCCCAACGGCCAGCTGGCGCGCTTCCCGGAAGAGATGTTTTCAGGCAGCGGGATCGACTTCTCCCGATTTCGCGGAACACTTAAGGTGGAATCTCCGTTGTCCGTCAGCGCCATGGCGATCCAGGCCAGGCCCGGACAAATCGCGACGCTTCCGGTGACACCGATCGAAGGGGGGAGTCAGAAGCTCTATTTTGCTCATTTCGCCAATGGGCAAGGAATGGCTTCAATCCTGATTCTCGTCAACCCGTCGCTCACCCGAACCGCGCATGGCACTGCCAGATTCTTCTCCAGCGATGGAAGCCCGTTGGCGCTGGGGCTGAATGGAGGTACTCAGAGCGCGAGCCTTGATTTCACGCTTCAGCCGCTGGGGGCAGCCTTCTACAGCACGGACGGATCCGGGGATCTGACCACGGGATCCGTGGAGGTCAGCTCTGACGTCGCACTTGGCGGGTCGATCATTTTTGCCGGGTCCGACGGCCTGGCGGGCGTGGGAGCAGCGCAGCCTGCCGCGACATTCCTGGTGCCGATAGAGTCCGACTCCGCCAAACAGATCTACACGGGCGTTGCGATATCCAATCCGGCTGACTCGGCTGTGGACGTTTCCCTGCTTCTGCATGATTCCGGAGGTACCCCGGTGAAGAACGGCAGCGTGCTGTTGACGCTTCCGGCTAAAGGGCACACAGCGAGGTTCGTGGAAGAGCTTTACGAAGGAAAGGGCATCAACCTGGCAGCATTTCGGGGCGTGCTGGAGGTGATCTCTCCTATTCCGATCAACGGCATGGCGCTGCGCGCCACTCCCCATGAATATGCGACCCTTCCAGTCACGACTGTGAAGTAACAGACACTCGCGTAAATCCTGGACCGGCTGTCTGCCAAGGCGCCCCGCAGGTTCCCAACCCCCTAACCCCGAGTAGCGGAAATCCGCAGTTCACTTTACGGGTTTCCGCTGATGCACGATCCCTCAAGCCCAATTTCGCCCAGTTTTCGGGCATTTCCGGCTGGCACGTCTATTGCTTAAATCAGTCCAAACAAGGTAAGTTGCGCGTCCTTAGCGCCCCTGGAGCCCCGAGGAGGGCTTCGTCCATGGTCCTCGAAGAAGGCGTTCCACAGACGCTCTCATTGCAAGGCGAGGTTGTAGAGATCCTCGAAAAGCAAGGGCAAAGGCTGGCAAGAATCTCGGTGTTGTCCCGGAACATAATTGATGTCACCGGCGAAAGCATAAGGGAGGCTCACCTCGGAGATCGGGTGTTGATCGACGCGCAAGTAACCATCGAATGCATTAAACCGGAATAGTCAGGTTCAGGCTCAGAAGGCATGAGAACAAGGCGCGAGTGTCGTGGTCCCTGTGCCGGATTCAGTCATCGGGCCTGATTCCACTAACCATTCAAGGAGGAAACGATGAGCGGCAACCCCCTGAGCATCTGGGAGCAAGCCCGGATGCGAGGTTATTCGCGCCGCGACTTCCTCCAGTTCTGTGGATGGATCACCGCCGCCGCGGGCATCCAGTCCACCGGGCTGGCAGAGGTCGTCAAGGCGCTGGACACGAAACCACGCCTCCCGGTCGTGTGGTTTCATTTCCAGGAATGCACATGCTGCAGTGAATCCTTTATCCGTTCTTCACACCCGATAGTCTCCGACATTATCCTGGACAAGATCTCGCTGGACTACACCGAAACTCTGCAGGCCGCTGCGGGCAAGCAAGCCGAGGAGGCGCTGCACAACACGATGACAAAATACAAGGGCGAGTACCTGATGTTGGTCGAGGGATCGGTCCCGACGGAGAATGACGGAATCTACTGCTGCATCGGGGGGCGAACTGCACTGGATATCGTCAAGGAGGCGGCTAAAGACGCCAAGGCAATCGTGGCTTGGGGCAGTTGCGCTTCCAACGGCTGCATCCAGGCGGCCAAGCCCAATCCGACCGGAGCCACTCCCATCCACAAGATCATCTCGGGCAAGCCGATCATTAACGTGCCGGGCTGCCCGCCGATTGCCGAGGTCATGGCGGGAACGGTAGTCCACCTCCTCGCGTTCGAGCGGGTTCCGCAACTTGATGGTCTCGGCAGGCCTAAAGCCTTTTATTCGCGTCGCGTCCACGACACCTGTTACCGCAGGCCGAACTATGACGCGGGGCTGTTTGTCGAGTCGTTCGATGACGAAAACGCAAAGCGGGGTTACTGCCTCTACAAGATGGGTTGCCGCGGTCCCGTAACCTACAACTCCTGCGGTGTGATCCGCTGGAACAACGGCGTCAGCTACCCGATCCAATCCGGCCACGGATGCATCGGATGCAGCGAGGCAAACTTCTGGGACAACGGACCGTTTTACCGCCACCTTGCGGCCTTCCCGGGCTTCGGTATCGAGACTACGGCCGATACCGTTGGCGTCGTGGTGGGTGCAGTCACGGTCGCGGGAATTGCCGCGCACGCCATTTCCACGAATATCCGCAAGCGCAAAACCATTCTCGAGGGCATTCACGGCAGCGAGAATCCCTCGGACACGCAGGAAGGAGGCAGGTAAATGGCTAATCGAATTGTTGTCGACCCCATCACGCGTATCGAGGGACACCTGCGCATCGAGGTTGAAGTCAAAGACGGAGTGATCGTGGACGCCTACAGCTCAGGCACCATGGTGCGCGGTTTCGAGATTATCCTCCGAGGCAGGGATCCGCGCGACGCCTGGGCTTTCACCGAACGTGCCTGCGGCGTTTGCACTACCGTTCACGCACTCGCGTCGGTCCGGACCGTTGAAGACGCACTGGGCATTGCGGTGCCGCCAAACGCCGAGCTGATTCGTAACCTCATGTTCTGCACGCAGTACATGCAAGATCACGTCGTGCACTTCTATCATCTGCATGCGCTCGACTGGGTGGATGTCGTCAGCGCGTTGAAAGCCGATCCGCAGAAAACATCGGAAATCGCGCAGAGCATCTCCGACTGGCCCAAGAGTTCCCCAAAGTATTTTGCGGACGTCCAGAAACGCCTCACCGCCTTCGTCAACAGCGGACAGCTGGGCATCTTCTCCAACGGCTACTGGGGACATGGCGCCTACAAGCTTCCTCCCGAAGTCAATCTGCTGGGCACGACGCACTACCTGGAAGCCCTCGAATGGCAGAAGGAGATCGTCAAGATCCACACGATCTTTGGCGGAAAGAACCCTCATCCCAACTACCTGGTCGGCGGCGCGCCCTGCGCCGTTAACCTGGACGATGCAAACGCACTCAACGCCGAGCGCCTGAGCTATGTCGGCACCCTGCTCAATCAAGCCCAGGAGTTCATCGAGAAGGTGTACCTGCCGGACCTCATGGCCGTGGCATCCTTTTACAAAGACTGGGGTGCGATCGGCGGCGGATTGCCCAACTACCTCGTCTACGGTGATCTGCCGACCAACGGGTACAACGATCCTTCGAAGTTCAAGTTCCCGAGAGGCGCCATCCTCAATCGGAACCTGAAGGAGGTCATCCCCGTTGACGGAAAAAACGCCGAGCAGGTCCAGGAGTTTATATCTCATTCCTGGTATGAGTACTCTGACGGCAACGATGCCGGAAAGCATCCTTGGGATGGAGAGACAAAGCTGGCCTACTCCGGGCCCAAGCCTCCCTACGAACAGCTCGACGTGAGCCAGAAATATAGCTGGCTGAAGACGCCACGCTGGAAAGGAAACCCAATGGAGGTCGGTCCGCTTGCCAGGCTTCTGGTGGCCTACGCGTCCGGGCGCGAGGAGGTAAAAGAGGTCGTGGACGGCGCGCTGAAACAGCTCGATGTTCCGGTAACCGCGCTCTTCTCCACCTTGGGCCGCACCGCGGCGCGCGGGCTGGAAACCAAGCTCATAGCCCGTTGGGCCAAGGAATTCTACAGCCAGCTTCTGTCGAACATCAAAAACGGCGACACGCGGATGTTCGCCAGTGAAAAGTGGGATCCGGACATGTGGCCCGCCGAAGCCAAAGGCGTCGGGCTCAGCGAAGCTCCACGGGGCGCCCTGGCGCACTGGATCGTGATCAAGGACAAGAAGATCGTGAACTATCAGCTTGTGGTGCCCAGCACTTGGAACGCGTCTCCGCGCGACAGCAAGGGACAGCGCTCCGCCTACGAGGCTTCTCTGATCGGCACCCCGGTTAAAAATCCCGAACAGCCGCTGGAGGTCCTGAGGACCATCCATTCCTTCGACCCGTGCCTTGCCTGCGCGGTGCATCTCTACGATGAGAAGGGGCGCTATGTTCACCACATCAATACCTTCTAGGGAGGCGACATGGAAAAATCAAGCATTCGCCGGGTCTATGTTTGGGAACTCCCGGTACGCCTCTACCACTGGGTGAACTTCCTCTGTGTCGCGGTCCTGATCGTCACAGGTTACATCATCGGCCGGCCGCTGACGCTCTTGCTCGGACAGGACCCATCCTTCAGCTACTGGTTTGGAACCACCCGCTTTATCCACTTTGTGGCCGCGTTTGTGTTCTTCTTCAACTTCCTGTTCAGGATTTACTGGGGGTTTGCGGGCAACGAGTACGCCCGCTGGCGGAATTTCATCCCTCATAAGGCCGCGCAGCTAAAGGAAGTAGGGGATGTCCTTGAAGTGGATATTCTGCAGGCCACACACAGACCCATTGGATCCATCGGGCACAACAGCCTCGCCGGATTCACCTATTTTCTTACTTTCCTCGCGTTCGTGTTCCAGTCCGTCACCGGATTCGGCATGTACGCGGCCATGAGCGACAGCTGGTTGCCGAGATCGTTCGCGTGGATCGTGCCTGTCATGGGAGGCGACTTCGCCGTGCGGCAGTGGCACCACCTCATGATGTGGTTCTTTATCATCTTTGCGCTGGTCCACGTTTACCTTTGCTTCTACCACGACTACGTCGAGGGGCATGGCGTGATCTCCTCGATGGCGGGAGGATGGAAATTCGTAGCGAAGGAACCCCCTGATTAGAAATGACGAATGACGAATGACGAATAGAAAAGAAGCAGGCAGTCGGCAGAAGGCAGCAGGCAGCAAATAGCAACAGCTTCCTGCTGACTGCCTCGTGCTAGTTGGTTTTTTTATTCGTCATTCGACATTCGTCATTCGTCATTCGTCATTTTTTCCTTTCATCTATTATGAACAGAGGACACATACTAATACTCGGTGTTGGGAATGTCCTTATGGGGGACGAGGGCGTGGGCATTCACGCCGTGCGCAACTCGACGAATAGAAAAGAAGCAGGCGGTCGGCAGAAGGCAGCAGGCAGCAAATAGCAACAGCTTCCTGCTGACTGCCTCGTGCTAGTTGGTTTTTTTATTCGTCATTCGACATTCGTCATTCGTCATTTTTTCCTTTCATCTATTATGAACAGAGGACACATACTAATACTCGGTGTTGGGAATGTCCTTATGGGGGACGAGGGCGTGGGCATTCACGCCGTGCGCCAACTCGAAGGAGCTCAACTCCCTCCCCACATCCGATGCGTTGATGGCGGAACCGGGGGGTTCCAACTCCTGCCACTGTTCGATGAATACCGCACCATCGTGATGATCGACGCCACCATGGACGCGCGGCCACCAGGGACGGTGGCCGTAACAGAACCCCGTTTTGCCTCCGATTTTCCCAAGGCGCTCAGCGCTCATGACATTGGCCTGCGGGACCTGGTTGAGTCTGCTGCCTTGCTCAATTCGCTGCCCAAAACCTATCTGGTCACGGTTTCCATTGCGGAGATGCAACCGATGTGCCTGGAACTTTCCGAAAAAGTTCGTGATTCCCTTCCGGCCATTGAACGTGAGGTCCGTGCCATCCTCGAAAACAAAACCACAGAGACGCCGAGAACGCAGAGTCCGGCTCTGTGACCTCTGCGTCTCTGTGGTATTGTTTTACTCATGCACGAACTAGCTATTGCGCAGAGCATCTTCGAAATCGTCAGAAGCGTTGTTCCGGCGGAGCAGGCGGGCGATGTGAGAGCCGTTCGTGTCCGCGTAGGCCGGCTTTCCGGCGTTGTAGCCGACTCGCTGGAGTTCTGCTTCAGCGTCATCGTGGCCGATACTCCATTGCGCGGCGCCGGCATCGTGATAGAGGCGGTGCCAACCGTGTCCGAGTGCAAGGACTGCTTCCACCGTTTCACGGTCGAGGATCTGGCTTTTCTCTGCCCTTCCTGCGGCAGCGCCAACATAGTCCTGGTTTCCGGAACAGAGCTGCAAGTTGCTGAGGTCGAATTGCTCGACAATCCCGTTGAGGTAACATGAGCGTCATAACCATCGAACGCAAAGTACTTGAAAAGAACGACGAGATTGCGCGCCAGAATCGCGCCTTGTGCCAGCAGCGGGGAATTTTCGTCCTGAATGTCGTGAGTTCTCCCGGCGCCGGCAAGACCAGCATTTTGGAGCGCACGCTCGAGGAGTTGGGCGAGTCCCTAAAGGTGAGTGTCATAGAGGGCGACGTTCAAACCGATTTCGACGCGCAGCGTGTTGCGCGCTACAAGGTCCCCGTCGTGCAGATCGTCACGAACGGGGGCTGTCACCTGGAAGCAAGACTCGTTCAGGATGCCATGGCAAGGATGAATCTAGAGGGCACACAGCTCCTCGTCATCGAAAACGTGGGCAACCTGGTCTGTCCGGCGAATTTCGATCTGGGCGAGGCGATGAAGGTGGTCGTGATGAGCACCACCGAAGGGGATGACAAACCCCTCAAATATCCCGGAATGTTCCGCAACGCTTCGGTTCTCATCATCAACAAGATCGATCTTGTTCCCTATCTCAACTCCGATCTGGCGACACTTCGGCGCAACGCCCTGCAAATCAACCCTGCGCTCAAGGTGTTCGAGACCTCCTGCACGACGAAAGCGGGCATCTCGGAGTGGTGCGCGTGGCTAAAAGAGCAGTGCATGAAGGCATGAATCCTTGGTGAACCTTGGTGCTCATGGAGTCTTTGTGGTGTTGTTTTGAAACCCTCACCACCAAGGCGCCAAGAACACCAAGGACACTAAGCCGGTAGGTTTCAATTGATCCAACGCATTCACATCGCAATTCGCGGAGCGGTTCAGGGAGTCGGATTTCGCCCCTTTGTTTACCGGCTCGCCTCCGAGATGCAACTGTCCGGATGGGTATTGAATTCTCCGCAGGGCGTCTTCATTGAAGTCGAAGGCGAGAAGGACAAGCTCGAAACGTTTCTTCTCCGGCTGGAGAAAGAGAAGCCCGCCCCATCATTTATTCAAAGCCTCGAGTTCTCGTTTCTCGATCCCGTCCCTTTCCGCCGGTTTGAGATACTTCCGAGCGATTCCAACGGCAGCAAGAGCGCGCTCGTCCTGCCTGACATCGCGACCTGCCCGCAATGCCTGGCCGAGGTATTCGATCGCGAGAACCGGCGCCACCGATACCCGTTCACAAATTGCACGAACTGCGGCCCGCGCTTCACGATCATCGAATCGATCCCGTATGACCGGCCCAACACGTCGATGAAAGCCTTCGAGATGTGTCCAGACTGCCGGCGCGAGTACGAAGATCCGATGAATCGCCGATTCCACGCTCAGCCCAATGCGTGTCCCACCTGCGGCCCGCACCTGGAACTCTGGGACGCAGAGGGCCGAATCCTGTCCGGCCGTTATCAGGCGCTGCTGGAAGCGGCGGCAGCAATCCGCGAAGGCAAGATCATCGCCGTGAAGGGCCTCGGCGGATTTCACCTGGTCGTGGACGCGCGCAACGCCAAAGCCGTCGAGGCCCTGCGCATCCGAAAGCACCGCGAAGAGAAGCCGTTCGCGCTGATGTATCCGACAATCGAATCGATCCGAGAGGATTGCGAAGTCTCACCTCTCGAGTGCCGACTCCTCGAGTCTTCCGAATCCCCCATCGTGTTGCTTCGGCGCAGCATGGCAGGCAGCTCCCGTACCGGTCCTGCCTCCAGCATCGCGCCGCGAAACCCGTACCTCGGCATCATGCTTCCTTACAGCCCGCTGCATCATCTCTTGATGCGTGAACTCTGCTTCCCGGTGGTGGCAACCAGCGGCAATATTTCCGACGAGCCGATCTGCACCGACGAGCATGAGGCTCTCGCGCGCCTCTCCGGAATAGCAGATCTCTTTCTTGTGCACAATCGTCCCATTGTGCGCCATGTTGATGACTCCATCGTGAGGGTGATATTGGGCCGCGAGCTTGTGCTGCGGCGGGCTCGCGGATATGCGCCTCTTCCTCTCCGGCATGCACACCTTGCACCACACCTGCTGGCCGTCGGCGGACACCTGAAAAACACCGTGGCCATGTCGATCGAGAGCAACGTTTTCATCAGCCAGCACATTGGCGACCTTGAAAACAAGGAAGCTACAGACGCCTTCCGCAAAGTCATTGAGAGCTTCCGCAACCTCTATCTCGTTAGTCCGTCGCGGGTGGTCAGCGACATGCACCCCGATTACCTGTCGACCAAATTTGCCAGGGAGATCGGGCCGCCCGTCATCTCGGTCCAGCACCACTACGCCCATGTAGCAGCATGTATGGCCGAAAACGAACTCCAGGGGCGCGTGCTTGGCGTATCCTGGGACGGCACCGGCTACGGTCTCGACGGCAGCATTTGGGGTGGGGAATTTTTGCTAACCAGCGACACCGCCTACGAACGTGTGGCGCATCTCAGGCAGTTCCGTCTCCCGGGAAGCGCGCGGGCCATAAAGGAACCGCGAAGAGCTGCGATAGGCTTGCTCTTCGAGATCATGGGCGACGCGGCCTTCGATCGCCGGGAACTGCCACCCGTGGCTTCTTTCACGGACTCCGAGATTTCGATCCTGCGCCAGATGCTCTCCAAAGAAATCAACTCGCCCTGGACCTCGAGCGCCGGACGCCTCTTCGATGCCGTCGCATCCATCGCCGGCCTCCGCCAGGTTGTGAACTTCGAAGGGCAGGCTGCGATGGAGCTCGAGTTCGCCCTTGATGGAATTGAAGGGGAAGAAATCTATCCGATAAGCATCATTGAAGGCACAGGAAAGAGCCTGATCGTAGACTGGGAAAAGTTGGTACTGGCAATTCTCGAGGACATCGCCAAGGGAAGCGCCACCGGAGTCGTCTCGAAGAAGTTTCACAACACGCTCGCGGAAGCTATCGTGGAGACGGCACACCGGATCGGTGAAAAGCGTGTCATTCTGACCGGGGGCTGCTTCCAAAACAAGTATCTTACCGAACGCGCCGTCAGGCGCCTGGAGGAAGAAGGGTTTCGGCCCTACTGGCATCAGCGCATTCCTCCCAACGACGGAGGAATTGCGCTGGGCCAAATCGTTGCCGCGTCCCGCCTCTTGCACCACGGAGACGCAGAGAACGCAGAGAGGTAATTTATGTGTTTAGCTGTACCAGGGAAGATAGTCAGCATCGAAGGCGAGGATCCAGTGTTCCGAAGCGGCAAGGTTAACTTCGGTGGGATCGTCAAGCAGATCAATTTCGCCTACGTTCCGGAAGCTCAAGTTGGAGATTACGTGCTTGTCCACGTCGGTTTTGCCATCAGTGTCGTGGATGAGAAGGAGGCCGAGCAGGTCTTCGAATACCTGCGGCAGATGGGCGACCTGGCGGAACTGGAGGCCGATGAAAAGCAATGAAGTTCATCGATGAATACCGCGACGGCAGAGCGGCTGCACGCTTTGCTCAGGCATTGAAGAAAATCACCACCAAACCCTGGACGATCATGGAGGTCTGCGGCGGTCAGACCCACGCAATCGTTAAGTTCGGGGTGGATGAACTCCTTCCCTCACAGGTGACCCTGGTGCATGGTCCCGGATGCCCGGTGTGCGTCACGCCGCTCGAACTGATTGAAAAGGCCATTGAGATCGCCTCCACGCCCGGGGTGATTTTCTGTTCCTTCGGAGACATGCTGCGCGTTCCCGGAAACACAAAGGATCTGCTTGCCGTTAAGGCTGCCGGCGGTGACGTCCGGATTGTCTACTCCCCCCTCGATGCGCTCAAGATCGCTCGAGAGAATCCCGATCGGCAGGTAGTGTTTTTTGCAGTGGGCTTCGAGACAACGGCTCCTGCAAACGCCATGGCCGTGTTCCAGGCAAGCCGGCAGGGCATCCACAACTTTTCGCTGCTTGTTTCTCACGTCCTCGTTCCGCCCGCGATGGAAGCGATCCTTTCCTCTTCCACGAATCGGGTTCAGGGATTCCTGGCCGCGGGGCATGTCTGCACAGTCATGGGTTATACCGAATACGAGCCTATCGCCGCGAAGTACAGAGTGCCGATTGTCGTCACGGGCTTTGAGCCCCTGGATATTCTCCAGGGGGTTTACATGTGCGTTCGCCAGTTGGAGGAAGGGCGCGCAGAAATCGAGAACCAGTACACGCGCGCCGTCCGCAGGGAAGGCAACTCGCCTGCGCAGGGCTTGATCCGAGACGTCTTCCGCATCGTGCCCCGCAAGTGGCGCGGCATCGGGGAGATTCCGCAGAGCGGCCTCGGGCTGCAGCCGAAGTACGCCGAATACGACGCTGAAACCCGCTTCGGGCTCGCCGCTACATCGTTCGAGGAACCCCGTGAATGCATCAGCGGGCTCATTCTGCAGGGTGTGAAGAAACCCCACGACTGTCCGGCTTTCGGCACGGTGTGCACACCAGAACATCCCCTGGGCGCCACGATGGTTTCCAGCGAGGGGGCATGCGCCGCCTATTATCGCTATCGACGCAGAGATAGCAGGCAGCAGGCAGCAGGCGGCATGCAGTAAAAGCAGCAGATCAATAGGCAAGAGACGGTCACAATTCAACTGCCTACTGCATGCTGCCGGCTTTTTTCTCTAATAAACGGAGCAGCGCCCATGGAGAATGACACGAAAAGCCGCAGCACACCCGCGTTCAGCTGTCCGATCCCAATCGAGCAGTACCCGCACGTTCTGCTCGCTCACGGAGGGGGCGGTAAGCTGACCCACCAGCTCATCGAGAAGCTGTTCCTGCCGATCTTCGGAAACCCGCTGCTTGAAACGCGTCACGATGGTGCCGTTTTCGAATTGGGCTCGCAGAGGCTCGCCTTCACCACTGACTCCTACGTGGTCCGGCCTCTGTTCTTTCCGGGTGGAGACATCGGTACTCTCGCTATCAACGGTACCGTAAACGATCTGGCGATGTGTGGCGCGCGTCCTCTCTACCTCAGCGCCGGATTCATCATCGAGGAAGGTCTGCCCATGGACACTCTCTGGCGCGTGGTCCGGTCGATGAAGCAGGCCGCGGATAGCGCCGGAGTTCAACTCGTCACCGGCGACACAAAGGTGGTCGATCGGGGCAAGGGCGATGGTGTGTTCATCAACACCGCAGGAATCGGCATCCTCCAGCACGGTGTGACCATCGCTCCTACCAGGGTGAAACCCGGCGATGCCGTCCTCCTCAGCGGAGACATCGGACGCCACGGCATCGCCATCATGGCAATGCGCGAAGGTCTCGAGTTTGAAAGCACAATTGAAAGCGACTGCGCCGCGGTATCGGGGCTGGTGATGGCCTTGCTGGAGGCAGGAATCGAGATCCACTGCCTACGCGATCTTACTCGAGGCGGATTGGCAAGCGCGCTGGTCGAGATTGCGGAGGCGTCCGGCCTTCAGGTCCAGATCGAAGAGGCAGCAATACCCACACTCGAGGACGTTCGGGGCGCCTGCGAAATTCTCGGCTTCGATCCGATGTACGTGGCGAACGAAGGGCGTTTCGTCAGCTTCGTCGCCCCGAAGGACGCGGAAAAAGCGCTATCGCTCCTGCACGAGCATCCTCTGGGCAATCAAGCCTGCCGTATCGGGACCGTCACGGACGACGCCTCGGGCCTGGTTACGATGAAGAGCAGAATCGGTGCCTCCCGCATTGTGGATATGCTGAGTGGCGAGCAGCTCCCCCGCATCTGTTAAAAAAGCAGGCAGCAGGCAGACTGCTTGCGAGGTGCCGTTCCAGATTGAGGCATTCACTGCCGGCTGCCTGCCGCCTGCTGCCTACTTATTTTCACCACAGCAGCGTTTGTATTTCCTGCCGCTGCCGCATGGACAGGGATCATTGCGTCCGGGCCGCCTCTTGCCGGCAGCTTGAAGATCCCGCAATCGCACCCACTCCATGACGTTTGCGGGAGCCCTCTCCTCCGCCAGTTCCGCCGCCATGAACTTCATAAAGGGATCAATGTGCTTAAAGAAGAGCTTGTATCCTGCACAGAGATAATTCAGCCCTTTCTCTCCATCCGGCGTGCGGATGAAGCGATGCTTCGGGCATTCGCCGTTGCAGGCGAAGCGCACATCGCACTCGCGGCAGTATTTGGGAAGCGTATCCCATTTATCCTGGCCAAACTTGCGCTGCTGTGCGGAGGTAACCAAAGTTAGCAGGGGGCTTTCGATCACGTTGCCCAGTCTGTTTTCGGGATAGACGTAGTGGTCGCAGGAGTAAAGGTCGCCATTATGCTCCAGCGCCATCGCTTCCCCGCAGGTGCGGCGAAACACGCAAAGGCTGGGCTCCATCCCAACCCAGGCCTCGAGCGCGACATCGAAGAGCTGGACATAGTAACGACCCACGTCGAGACGCACCCATTCGTCGAAGATCGTGCAGAGAAACCGCCCGTACTGGAGAGGCTCCACCGACCATTCAGTCACCCTGGCGCCGGCTTGATAATTCGGCGCGACCAGGGACAAGCCATCCGGCGTCGGCCCCTCGGCAATTCTCTCGACGACGGGAATGAATTGCATGAAGCCGCTGCCGATCTCCTTGAGGAACCGGTAAACATCGAGAGGATGATAAGAGTTGTGACGGCTGATAACTGTCAGCGTGTTGAAGTCCACGCCATGCTTTTTCAGATAGCCGATTCCACGCATCACATCGTCGAAGGTCGGCTTGCCGCCTTTATCAACGCGATACTTATCGTGGAGCTTGCGCGGGCCGTCGATCGATAAGCCGATCAGAAACTTGTTCTCGGCCAGGAACTCACACCAGCGGTCATCGAGAAGCACGCCATTAGTCTGAAATCCGTTCTCGATCTGCTTCGCGCCGGCATACTTTTTCTGAAGCGCCACGGTTCTCTGAAAGAATTCCACACCCAGGAGAGCCGGTTCCCCGCCCTGCCAGGCAAAGCTGATCACCGGTGCTTCCTGAGTTTCGATGTACTGGCGGATGTATGCCTCAAGCACCTCACCGGACATGGCCCAGGCGGACCTTCCCGCAGGCTTCGGATAGAGATTCTCCTTTTCCAGGTAGAAGCAGTACTTGCAATCCAGGTTGCAGATGGGGCCTATCGGCTTGGCAAGGACATGGAATCCAGGCAAACGTTCCATGGCAATTGAATTTACCACAGAGACACAGAGTTCACAGAAGATCTCTGCTAGAATGGCGGAATGAGCAAAACGACAAGGGCGAAGGAGTTTCATGAGGAGCTGGCCAGCCGCGCGCTGGTGGCCGACGGCGCGATGGGGACCATGCTTTATTCAAAGGGTGTCTTCATCAACCGCTGCTACGACGAGCTGAATCTCTCTGCGCCCGACTTGGTAAGAGAGATTCACCGGGAGTATGTGGCGGCGGGCGCGGAGATCGTGGAGACGAACACGTTCGGGGCCAACAGGATGCGTCTTGCATCGTTCGGTCTGAGCGAAAAACTGCGTGCCATCAATCAGGCCGGGGTGCAGCTCGCCCGGGAAGCCGCAGGTGACAAGGCCTTCGTGGCGGGGGCGATCGGACCGCTCGGTGCTCGCATCGAGCCTCTGGGCCCGACATCTTTCGCCGAGGCTTGCGCGATCTTCCTTGAGCAAGCCGAAACTCTGATGGAGGCCGGCGTCGACCTTCTGCTGCTTGAGACGTTCTCCAGGCTCGAAGAACTACGCGAGGCCATCTTCGCGGCACGCCTGGCGGCGGGAGACGACGCGGTGGTGGTCGCCCAGGTCACCATCGACGACTTCGGCAACCTGCCTGACGGAACCAACACAGAAACCTTTACACGGCAATTGGACGAATGGCCGGCCGACGTAATTGGCTGCAACTGCTCCGCAGGCCCCAAAGTCACGCTCGAGACCATCGAAAAGATGATGCAGTACTCTACAAAGCCGCTGAGCGCAATGCCCAACGCGGGACACCCATCGCGTGTGGAGGGGCGCAACATCTATCTCTGCTCCCCGGAATACATGGCTCAGTACGCGCGCCGCTTTCTCTGGGCAGGGGTTAAGATCGTCGGCGGCTGTTGTGGCACCACGCCCGAACACATAAAACTGGTTCGTGCGGAAGCGCGCTCGCTCCAACCAGCGCAGCAAAAGCTCGCTGTGACGGTGGAAGAACCCGAAGTCAAAGCGCGGGCCATGTCTGCAACGCCACTGGCGCAAAAGTCCCAGCTTGGCGCCAAGCTGGCGGCCGGCCGATTCGTCGCCTTCGTGGAGATTCTGCCGCCGCGCGGTGTCGACTACTCGAGGGAAATCGAGGGAGCCAAGCTCTGCGCCGCCCGCGGCATAGACTGCATCAACGTACCGGACGGCCCGAGGGCGAGCGCGCGCATGAGCGCTCAGGTGACCTGCCAGATGATCCAGCGGCATGCCGGCATCGAAGCGGTGCTGCACTTCTGCTGCCGCGACCGGAACATCCTGGGCATCCAGTCGGAACTCCTCGGCGCTTATGCGGCAGGCGTGCACAATCTCATTTGCATTACCGGCGATCCGCCGCGCATGGGGGCTTATCCCGACGCGACGGCAGTCTTCGACGTGGATTCCATCGGTCTCGTCAACATCGTGAACAATCTGAATCACGGCCTGGACATCGGCGGGAACCCCATGGGATCGCAAGCGGAGATGCTCATAGGTGTCGGCGCTAATCCCGGAGCGCTCAACATCGATGAGGAAATGCGGCGCTTTGAATGGAAAGTCCAGGCCGGGGCTGAATATGTGGTCACCCAGCCGGTTTTCGACTTACATTTGCTGGAGAAGTTCCTACGGCGCGTCGAACATCTGCGGATACCTGTGATCGCCGGGATCTGGCCGCTCAGCAGCTATCGCAACGCCGAGTTCATGGTTAACGAGCTGCGTGTCCCTGTCCCGGAGGATTTGATGGAACGGATGAGGCATGCGGCCGCTGCGGAAGATGCACGTCAGGAAGGGATCGCCATAGCGCGTGAAATGGTGCAGCGCGTGCGCCCTATGGTGCAAGGCGTGCAGTTGAGCGCTCCGTTCGGACGTTACCAGATGGCAATCGAGGTCTCGGAGGCCATCGGCTCCCGCTGATCTTCGAGAGAGGTCGCACATGGAAGATTTGGAGAAAATCCTGAGTAATATCACGCTGGCTCCCTATATTTTCAAGGCAATGGCCCTTATCGGAGTGCGGCGCAAGGCGGGGAGCAACATGTTCCGGCATCAGATCAGCACGCTGGGCATTCTCCTGGATTACAAGATTATCGACCCGGTGCTTCTCAAAGCAGCGATTATCCACGACTTGTTCGAAGATGCACAGGGACTGCCTGGAGTCAGCCGCGATGAGATTGTTCGTATTGACGCCGACGGGCCGGCGGTCTACGAACTGGTCATGGAGGTGACGAGAGTCAAAGAGTCCAAATCCGCCTTCCTGGAACGCATCATGAAGACAGGCAGCCCGAGTGCGAAGATCCTGAAACTGGCCGACCGCCTAAGTAATCTGTACTCGCTGGGCTTTGTCAACGAGGAGGCTTTTATAAGAAGGTATCTGGCTGAGACCAAGGAGTTCATTCTTCCCTACGCGAAGCAGGTAAATCCCGATATGTACCGCGAACTGTCGGATCTTATAGCTGACAGGGAGCAGCGTCTCCTAAACAAGAACTGACCTCAGGGCGGCCTGCCGGCCGCCCCTACATTACGAAGCGTGAGAAGGGGACATTCCGATTTTTCAGTTTTGTCTGCCTAATATGAATGAATCAACCGCTCGTAGGGTTTCTCTTTTTAGTTTGCAAGAGCTGGAAAATCGGAATGTCCCCCTTTTGCCGGCAGCACTTACTTCACGAAGCGGATGATGCCGAACGAGGCCGGCTGGTGGAAGGACAGTTTGGTGCCCGGAGGAAGAGGGCTCCAGCTCAGGAAGCGGCGCTGCGAATCGTCTCCTTTCCCATCGGCACGATAGAAATTCAGCCGCCATTCCATCCCGGGCTTCATCATTTGAACCAAGAGAGCGGAGGTCGGAATCCGCATTTCGCAAGTCCACACGTGGCTTGCCTCATCCACACGCGTTGCGTGCTCGAAGTGAGAGTCCCAGGCGGCATCGTTGAAAGGCTTTTTGTCCAGGTCGATTTCCAGATCGATCCACTGGTTGTTCGGTGAGACCTCGAACTCGTAGTAGTGGTTGAAGCGTTCGGGATTGGGATTAATGAAAACCTCCACAACGTCGCGGTCCCAGAGTCCCCATTTCTCTTTTGCGCTCTGTTCTCCTTCGAACACATTCAAGACCGAATACTTGCTGGAGAAAGCAAAGTAAACGTACTTGGCCGTCCAGAGGCTGGCGATACGGGTTTCCACCTCCGGATGCCTTTTCCGGGAGAGCGCCTCCTGGTCGAGGCGCATATACTCCGCGTTCTGCCAGGTTTTTTTCGAGAGATTGCCGTCCGGGGCAAAATCCTCGGCGGAAAATCTTGAAGTGATGGTGAGATTGCTCGCGTATGGACTGGGCTTTTGTGCCGGATTCATGGAAGCCTCGGCCTGAAGTGTGAAGTCAAAATCGCGGCACAGGGTTGCCGCAGGAAGAAGCAGCGTCAGAAAGACGCTCGCGATGTAAAGAAAGAAGGGGGGAGATTTCATGACGATTTTCCTCAATTCGCAAGAATTCGCGTGATCTGTGGCCAGAAACGAGCCCCGAATCTCCAATCATAAAATCAGACTCAGGAACGACTCGGACAGGAAGAAGAAAACAACGCCGAGAAAGACTCCCACAGACACGGCAACGCCTGACTCCTTGTTGACCTCCGGGATGAGATCCGAGGCCGCCACGTAAAGAGTGACGCCCGCACTGAAAGGCAGTGCATTGTGCGCAAAGCCATGACTGAAGCCTATGCTCAGAACCCCGGCAAAAGTGCTTGCACCAATCGCGAGTGTCGCAGTGGTGGCCGCCCGGTTCCCCCTGCCTGAAGCCCTCATGATGCTCGCCGCAGTGAATCCCTCGGGAATCTTATGGAGAATGATTGCCATGAACATGAGGATTCCGAGCCGCAGCGAGATCCAGAGGGCCGCACCGATCAGAGCGCCGTCAAAAAACGAGTGCAGAACAAGTCCGCCCAGCGCCGAAAATGCCTTTCGGGCATCCAGCACCTGCTCTGGATGCGTCTCCTCACCGAAGTGGAAGTGAGTTGAGATCGTGTGCTCCACGAGGTGCACGAACAGGTAGCCGGCAAGGATGATCGCCGGCGCCGCTGCGTTGAGCCCTATGCTGCGGGGAATCACCTCGCCGATAGTCGCGGCCAGCATGAATCCCGCACCGAGCGAGATCAGAATGTTCAACACGGCGTGCCGGATCCCGGCCCGCGAAGAGACGAACCATCCGCCGGCGAGGACGGCGATCGAAGCTGCCAGCCCGAATATAAGCAGTGTGACAATCCGTGAAGTCACAGGCAACCTCGACTCGAAACTACAGGACAACACAAAGACACAAAGGACACGAAGACATCAATAAATCGACATGGGTTCAGTCTTTGTGCTCTTTGTGCCTTTGTGTTGTCCGTTGAGCCCTCCGTTACAGGTTGAACCGGAACAGGATCACGTCAGCCTCGCGGACAGGATAGTCCTTGCCCTCTAAGCGCAGGACTCCCTTGTTTTTTGCCGCCTGGAACGAGCCCAGCTCAACTAAGTCGGAATACGATACCACTTCTGCCTTGATGAAGCCCCTTTCGAAATCGGTGTGAATGACGCCGGCAGCTTGCAGCGCCGTTGTGCTCCTCGGAATCGCCCAGGCGCGAACCTCGGGATCGCTCCCCGTGTAAAAAGAGATAAGCCCCAGAAGCGAATACGACTCCTGGACGATGCGGGCCAGCCCGCTTGCTGGAAGTCCCAGGTCTTCCATAAAGAGGCGAGCATCTTCCGGAGAAAGAGAGGCAATCTCGGCCTCGATCTTGCCGCAGACTGCGGTGATTCTCACGTTGCGCAGCGACACTTGCTTCTGGAGCCCGTACTCCTCCACCACCTTCGGTATCTTTTGTGCGTCCACATCACCAAGATTCAACGCGAGCAGAAGCGGTTTAGCCGAGAGAAATGTGAATCCCTTGATCCTTTTCGTATCATCGGGGGTCAGCTCCAACTCGCGCAGGGGCTTTTCGCTCTCCAGGGCGGCCTTGAAGCGCTCGAGCACCACGTTTTCCAGCTCGAGTTCGGCCGACTTTGCCTTCTTCAGGTCCTTCGAAAGGCGCTCCAGGCGCTTTTCAACGATCGCCAGATCCGAGAACATCATCTCCAGCTCGAAGACACCGATGTCGCGCAGCGGATCAACCGTCCCTTCCGGATGGGGCACTTTCGGATCGTCGAAGGCACGCACTACATGCATTAGAGCATCCACGTTTTTGAGGCTGGCGAGGTGGGTAGCCATGTCCTGGGCTTTGCCCTCCAAGACGGCTTTCCCTTCACCTCGCGCCAAACCTGGAAGATCCACGTACTCCATCGTTGCGTGGGTCACCTTCTTCGGTTTGAAGATCTCCGCCAAGCGTTCCAGCCGCACATCGGGGACTTGCGCGATGCCGATGTGCGCTTCGCCCCTGCCCCCTCCCCACGACGAGGTCTCCACATTTCCATGGGTTAGGAGGTTGAAAACAGTGGTCTTACCGACCTGTGGCAAGCCGACGATGCCTACCTTCAAAGACTCCCTCCAACCTAAAAGCGTCACATCTTAACACCACGGAGACACAGAGGTCACGGAGAGAAAGAAATCAGTCGTAATGCGTTTGTCTTGGGTGGATTGGCGGAGATACTCTGTGAGTCTTCGTGCCTTTGCGACTTAGCGGTGGCTTCTAAGATCCCACCATCCGGACGCAAAGACTCAAAGAACCACCAGAGTTTCCACCCGAGATTGACGGGCTGCAGAAATCAATACAATTTACTTGACATAAATAACAGATAGATTTAATCTGAGCGTGGTCTAAAGTGGTCGCTAGTGGAGTATAGCGGACCTTCTTGGATCGCGCAGTCCAATTCTTTGACCTATCCAGGATTTCAGCACCTCCGCGGTACGGAACTTTATGCTTTTGGGAAGCTATCAGGCCAAAATAGATGATAAATTCCGCCTGAAAATTCCAGCGAAGTTCCGCCGTGACCTATCCGACACCGATGAAAACACCTATTACGTCACCAGTGACGATGGACGCTGCGCCCAAATATACCCCATGGCTGTCTGGGAACGAATAGCCCAGAAGTTCCAGGAACCCCCAAGATTCGAACCAGCCAAGCTGAAGTTCCAGAAGTTCACAAGTTATTACGGACTCATAACTGAGATGGATCCTCAGGGCCGGATTCTCATCCCTCAGTCGCTGAGGGAAGACGCGAAGATCTCCGGCGATGTGATTGTCATCGGCAGGACAGATCACCTGGAGGTTTGGAACAACGAGGTGATCCGCAAGAGCATGGCCGATGACCCCATGACAGACGCGGATCGCGAAAAGCTGGGCTTCTAGTAGTTGGATGCCGGAGTCATGCTGAGATCAAATCTGCAGCGGAATATGACGAATCAATCGCCGGAATCACTGGATGCCGAGCATGCGCCCGTAATGATGAAGGAGGTGCTGGACTCCCTCCAATGCCGGCCAGCCACGACATTCGTGGATGCGACGCTGGGCATAGGAGGTCATGCACTGGCCATCGTGGAGAGAATCCAGCCGGGAGGGTTGCTGGTCGGTGTGGATCGTGACAAGGAGTCTCTGGAAAAAGCACGGATCCGGTTGAGAAACTTCGCGGCAAGCGTGCGCCTGGTGCATGATAACTTCAAGAACCTTCCTCTTGTCCTCAACAATCTGCGTCTCAAGCCCATCGATGGCATTCTCCTGGATCTAGGGGTCTCCTCTTACCAGCTCCTCTCGCCGGAGCGTGGGCTCAGCTTTCAAAGCGATGCGATGCTCGACATGCGCATGGATAGAACGCAGCGCGTGACGGCCGCCGACCTGGTCAACAACCTTCCCGAGGATCAGCTGGCCGACGTTATCTACCGCTACGGGGAAGAGCGGCTTTCACGCAGAATCGCCGCCGCCATCGTGGCCGAGCGACAAAGGTCCCCCATTACGCGCTGCTCCCAACTGGCGGACATCGTCAGCCGAGTCCTCAAGGTCCGCGGGCACCAGCACATCCATCCGGCTACCCGTACCTTCCAGGCGCTGCGCATCGCGGTAAACCAGGAGTTGGAGGGATTGGATGAGTTCTTCGCAGAGGCATTTTCCTTCCTGAGAATAGGCGGCAGGATCGTGGTTGTTGCCTTCCACTCGCTGGAAGATCGAATCGTCAAGACGGCGTTCCGCAGGTTATCCGGCCAGTGCGTCTGCGATCGGCCTCCAGATCTCTGCATCTGCCCCAGGCGGGTCTTGGCACATGTGCTCACGCCGCGGCCCCTGACGGCAAGCCCTGCAGAGCTGGCGGCAAACCCGCGTGCCAGGAGCGCCCGATTGCGGGCACTCGAACGAATCTGACGAGCCAGGGTGAGGCCTTCCACCGCTGCCCTCGGGCAGCACATTGAAAGGCCGGCTCGTTTCATGGGAGGTTTCAATGGTTGATTGGGCCGGCGGAAGCGAACACCGGAACTACGGAATAAAGAGAATCACCGATCCTCAAAAGTTGTCGGAGCTTCTATGGATCATCTTCTCCCTTGTTCTGGTCGCCGGGGCACTTCTCTTCTATGCCTGGATCCGCAGCCAGATCATCAGCATAGGGTACAAGGGTCAGCAGCTCCAGGTGCAGGAGCAAAACCTGCTGCGTGTGAATGAGAAGCTGATCGTCCAGGAAGCTATCCTGAAGGATCCCGAACGCATTGACTACATCGCGCGCAATGACCTGGGAATGACGCGCCTTCGCACGAATCAGATCATCGCACCGCAGTTCCAGGATATGGAGGCCATCGGTCCGAACACACTGGCTCTGGTACAGACCGCCAATTCAGCCACAGAGGCGAGGAAGAGTCCGGCCGCCAACTGACTATGTCCGAGAGTGGGAAACGCCATAATCCGTCGAGACTAGCCCTAGTCATTGTCTTGGTGATCATCTGGAGTTTTGTCATCATTGGCCGCCTTGCGCAGCTCCAGTACTTCAAGCATCGGGAATACGTCCAGCAAGCCTTGCAGCATCAACAATTGACCCGCGCTATCTCGGCTCCGCGCGGGATCATCTACGACAGTCACATGGATGAGTTGGCCACGAGTGTGACCGTTAGTACTGTGGTGGCAGAACCCTGGAAGATTGAGAGCGTTCCGGCCGCGGCAAGAAGACTTGCTTCAATACTGGACTTGGACCAGGACGAATTGCTTGCCAGGATGAACGATCCGGCGCACCAGACCTTTTTGGTGGTGAAGCGACGTATCGACCCCGAAGTCGAAGGCCAAGTGGCCTCTCTGGGAATGGAAGGGATCTATCTTGTGGACGAGAGCATGCGCGTCTACCCCAACCGCGAGCTGGCTTGCCAGACGCTGGGCTTTGTCAACATGAACGGCGACGGCGGGGCGGGCGTCGAGCGCGAGTACGACAAGGAACTCAAGGGAACCCAAGGCCTAATCTCTTTTGAGGTAGATGCCCACCGCAAGTCCTTCCGCGGAAAGGTTGAGAAGGCGCCCATTCAGGGGCATTCCCTCGTGCTCAGCCTCGACAAATCAATCCAATATATTGCTGCGCGCGAACTTGCTGCGGGCGTGGAGAAATACAACGCGCGTGCCGGGGTCGCGATTGTCATGGAAGCGGATACCGGCCGGATTCTCGCGCTCGCCAACCATCCAGAATTCAACTCGAATACCTACAACGAGTACGAGGCCGACCTGTGGCGCAACAGGGCTGTCTCGGATCTCTTTGAGCCTGGCTCGACCTTCAAAGTTGTGGTAGCCACCGCCGCTCTGGAGGCCGGGCTCACGCGCCCCGGCGAGTTGATTTACTGCCATATGGGAAGTATCGTCATCGGAAATCACGTCTTCCACGATCACAAGCCCTTCGGTCTCCTGACCTTCAAACAGATCCTTGAGGACTCCTCCAACGTCGGTGCGGCGAAGCTGGGCCTGCGCTTGGGCCGGCAGCACCTATACGAGGCACTCCGCACCTTCGGGTTCGGCTCAAAGACACAGATCGATCTTCCGGCTGAGATTGTCGGGTTAGTTCGCGACTGGCACGAATGGTCTGCGCTTTCCATAGGGGCGATTTCTTTTGGACAAGAAGTCGGCGTAACGTCGATTCAGATCCTGGCCGCTATTAACGCCATTGCCAACGGGGGATATCGGGTGCGCCCGTCGGTCGTGGACAGAGTAATCGACCAGAACGGCGACCTGGTTCGGGTGCGTGCGCCCGAGCGGACACGGATCATGCGGCCGGAGACCGCCGCCGAACTCCGTGATGCATTCGAAGGCGTCGTGCTGCGCGGCACCGGAACGAGTGCGGCCCTCGAAGGCTACCGGGCGGCAGGCAAAACGGGAACGGCCCAAAAGATCGTCAATGGACATTATTCCAATACCAAGTATGTCTCGTCCTTCATCGGGTTTGCACCGCTCCCGAATCCACGCGTGACGATTCTGGTGCAGATCGACGAACCTGAGAGCGCAATCTACGGCGGCACAGTCTCCGCGCCCGTCTTCCAAAAGATCGCGCAGGAGACGATGCTTCAGCTCAAGGTTCCGCCCAACAAAACGCTGCTGCTCCCCAAGTTCGATCCTGCGCTTGCCGAGGCGAGCGCCGTTGACTTCCTGCCCAATGCAACGCCGCTTCCCCCTCTCCTGGCTCTTCAAGGGAGTCAGATGGGACAGGAGTCGGAAGACGCAATCAGGGTGCGAGTGAGCGCGGATACGGTCGAAATACCGGACTTTCGCGGCATGGGGAAACGCAAAGTGCTCGATCGCTGCATGGAGCTGCAGATCCAGCTGCAGGCAAACGGCTCGGGCGTTGCGATTTATCAGCAGCCTCCTCCTGGAACGAGGATCCCGGTTGGAGATACCTGCAGCGTCACGTTCGCCAGGAGCAGCACTGTCGGGCTGCCCACGCTTCCAGGAGCGAGTGCGGAGTACGCTGCCCGGCGTTCATCTTCTTCTGATCAAACGGCCATTGTGCGGCACTGAGGCGAGATGCCGATGCTCCTTGAGGAAGTGCTAGCCCAGATTTCAGGCGTCGAGTTGACGGGCGATCCCCAGGTTCGCATAAGCGGGATTGCGCATGACTCGCGCGCGGTGGAGAGCGGCTTCCTCTTTGTCGCGATCAAGGGAGAGAACACCGACGGAATGCGCTTCCTCGACCAGGCCATAAAACGCGGTGCGTCGGCATTCGCCTCCGAGAACAACCCTCCAGCGAGGCTGGATATGCCCGGGCTAAAGGTTGCGGACGCGCGCAGATTCCTGGCGGAGGTCTCGCGCATCTTCTTTAAGGATCCGACATCCGAGCTTGAGCTCGTAGCGATTACAGGAACGAACGGCAAGACCACTACCTCCTACCTGATCGAATCGATATTCCAGCAGGCCAAATTGCAGGCCTGCCTGGTAGGGACCATCGGGATGAGAATCGGCGACCGCCCCTTCCCCACATCGCGCACGACGCCGGAGGCTTCGGACCTGATGTCGTTTTTGCGCCAAGCCGTCATAGCCGACTGCACGCACGGCGCACTTGAGGTCTCTTCCCACGCGCTGGCCCTGAAGCGGGTTTACGGCGCGAAGTTTTCGGTGGGAGTCTTCACCAACCTGACGCCTGATCACCTCGACTTCCACAATGACATGGAATCGTATTACCAGGCGAAGCGGCTGCTGTTCGTGCCCGAAGGTGGGAACCAGATCGATTGGGCCGTGATTAACACGGACGACCCGTACGGCTGGCGGCTGGCTTCCGAGATTTCCTGCCCACTGATCAGCTACGGCTTCGATGCGGGCGCCGACATTCACGTGTGCTCGCACGAAAATCGCGTCGAGGGAATCGATCTCCGTATTGATACTCCGCAGGGAGATCTCGAAGTTCAATCGCACCTGGTGGGTCGCCCCAACATTTATAACATTATGGCGTCAAGCGGAGCTGCCCTGTGCCTGGGTATCGAGTTGGATTTCGTCCGCAAGGGCATCGAAGCCCTGGAAGGCGTGCCCGGACGAATGGAGCTTGTCGACGTCGGGCAGCCATTTTCGGTGATCGTCGACTATGCGCACACACCGGATGCACTTGAGAATCTTCTGGAGACCGTCTCCGCTCTTCCTCACGGCAGCCTGATCACAGTCTTTGGGTGCGGCGGCGACAGGGACAGGACCAAACGTCCGGTAATGGGAGAGATCGCGGGCCGCATGAGCGATTTCGTGGTCGCCACCTCCGACAATCCTCGCTCGGAAGATCCCCTTGCCATTCTTAATGAGATTGAGAAGGGGCTGCAAAAGGCGTCGGGCCGATATCGGTTGATTCCCGACCGCCGGAAAGCCATAGGACTCGCTCTTTCCATGGCGCGGAAGGACGACCTGGTAGTCATTGCCGGAAAGGGGCACGAGGACTATCAGATAATCGGCACGCGGGCCTTTCCCTTTGACGACCGCGTGATCGCGCGCGAACTCATTCTCGAACTGCACAAGGCTGAAGGAGCACAAAACTGAGGTGAGCTACATCAACAATCGCACGGTGCACGACCTGAGGCACGGAGGAGCGGGGCTCCTATCTGCAATTCTGGCGGACGTGGTTATGGCGAAAATGAGGGCAGAGCAAGTGGAATCCAGTACCGGCGGCGCGTTGATCTCCGGCTCGCGAGACACGATCATCTCCGGTGTCTCGATCGATAGCCGCACGCTGCATCCCGGTGATCTCTTCTTTGCCATCCGCGGTGCCCACAACGACGGCCACCGGTACATCGAGCTGGCCTTGAGCAAGGGAGCGTTGGGAGTAGTCGTCGATCGTCGATACGAGGTTCCTCAAGGATTCTCCGCCGAAAAGATCCTGCTTCGAGTCGAAGACACGCACAAGGCCCTGAAGGATTTAGCTTCCGACATCCGCCGCCAGTGGAAAGGAAGCCTGGTCGCCATCAGCGGCAGCATGGGCAAGACTACGGCCAAGGAGTTTGCGGCGCAGGTCCTGCAGACGGAGTACAGCGTTTATCGCTCGCCCGGTAACTACAACAACCTGTTTGGGCTCCCACTCGCAATTTTCGGCCTGAGTCCAGACGACCACATTGGCATCTTCGAGATGGCAATGAGCGCGCCGGGAGAGATAGCCGAGATGTGCCGCATCGCCGGCCCGGCGATCGGGATCATCACCAACGTGGCGCCCGTGCATTTGGCTTTTTTCAGCTCCATCGAAGAAATTGCCAAGGCGAAGGCCGAGCTGGCCGATGGCCTGCCGCCCGGAGGGATACTGATCTATAATCTCGATGATCCACGAGTGCGCGGAATCGGCAATCGATTCCCCGGAGACAAGATTTCGTTCGGCCTCGCCGCCGACGCTGCCGTGCGCGCTTTCGATCTTGAGGTCACAGGCCTGCAGGAAACGCGCTTCCAACTGTCGTGCAGCGGCATGACCCGCAGGGCTGCGATTCCCCTCGCCGGCGCTCATTTCGTGATGAATGCGCTCCCCGCAGTGGCCTTGGGCAGCCATTACCACTTGAGTCTCGAGCAGATCGTCGAAAGCCTGAGATTTCTACACCAGGCCCCCTCACGAGGCCAGATCCTGCGCTTCCGCGAGGGATTCACCGTGATAGACGACTCTTACAACTCCAACCCTCAGGCGCTGATGTCCATGCTGAAAACATTTTTCAAGCTGCCGGGCTGTCAGCGGCGCATCCTGGTCGCGGGCGAGATGTTGGAGCTGGGCAACACGTCCGAAAGCCTGCACTACGAATGCGGGAGGTTTGCCGCAAAGTGCGGCGCGGACATCGTCGTCGCAGTGCAAGGAGCTGCCAGAGAGCTGGCGCGCGGCGCGGTCGACGCGGGGCTTCCGAAGTCGCAGGTTCATTTCTTTACGGAAATAAATCCGGCAATCGATTTTGTCACGAGAAACGTACAGACGGGCGACCTTCTGCTGGTCAAGGGTTCACGGGGCGTCCAGCTGGAAAGGGTAATACAGACTCTTCGCTCGGATCACGGAGAACAGATCCACTAGGATTTTGATCGCGCATGAATCTGACGGCAGATAGAAGAACAACAATGAATGACGAATTACGAATGACGAATGACGAATGCCCCGATGATTCTTTTATTCGTCATTCGTCATTCGTCATTTGTAGCCTTAGTTGCGTCCTTTTTCTCGGAGACTATTGACGCAGCAGCTCGAAGGGATGGCCCTCGAGCGAGGTCACCAATGCCAGGGGCGAAGGAAGTGACATATCACGGGAAGACCGTCCTCATTGTAGGCGCCGCACGCAGCGGCATCGCCGCTGCGGAGTTCCTGCTCGCCCGTGGCGCCCGCGTCGTGCTGACCGACATCAAAAACCTCGAAGCCCTTGTCCCGGCAATCGCACCTCTGCAGTCGCTCGCCGAAGAGTCCGGTGAGCTTATCCTCGAGCTCGGAGGGCACAAAAGCGAGAGTTTCCGCAAGTGCGATTTCGTGGTTGTCAGCCCAGGCGTGCCGCTGGCGCTACCCTTCTTCGAAGAAAGCCGGAAGGCTCGCGTTCCTGTAATCGCGGAGGTGGAGCTGGCGGCAAGGCACCTCCAGGGAAAGATACTCGGCATCACGGGCTCCAACGGAAAGACGACGACGACCACACTCGTTGCGGACCTGTTGAACGGCGCAGGTCTGAAAGGCCACGCCGCCGGAAACATCGGCATTCCGCTCATGAGCTATGTCGCCGGTTCGACACCCGAAGATATTTACGCCACCGAGTTGTCCAGCTTCCAGCTCGAAGGTGTCGAGAAATTCAGGCCCTTTGTCGGATCGATCCTAAACCTGACTCCAGATCACCTGGACCGCTACCCGGGATTCGAGGCATACATCGAAGCCAAGAAGCGCATCTTCATGAATCAGACCGTCTCGGACTTTGCGGTCCTGAACGCCGACGATCCAAAAACAGCGGCGATCGGGGCAGAAGTAATTTCACAGCCGATCCTTTTCAGCCGGCGCAGCGAACCGGTGCGCGGGGCCTTCGTGCGCGTCGGGAAGCTTTTCTATCGCGACGGGCACGGCGAACAGGAACTCTTTAGCACCAGCGACATCCGCCTCAAGGGGGAGCACAACCTGGAAAACGTCCTGGCAGCGTGTGCGATCGCGCTTCTCGCCGGGGCGGCGCCTTCCACACTGCGGAATGTGATCCGCAATTTCAAGGGCGTGGAGCACCGCCTCGAGTGGGTTGCGGAAATCGGCAGCATTCAATACTTCAACGACTCCAAGGCCACGAACGTTGACGCGACCATCAAGTCCCTCCGGGCATTTCCAGGCAATATCCACCTTATTGCGGGGGGAAGAGACAAGGGCGGAGATTTCACGCTTCTCCAGCCGCTAGTCCGAGAGCGAGTGAAGCAACTGGTGCTGATAGGTGAGGCGAGAGAAAAGATTCGAGAGGCGCTGCAGGGCGTCGTTGACACGAGCGAAGCTGCTTCCCTTCATGAAGCTGTAATCCTCTGCAGCCGCCGCGCGAGTCCAGGCGATGTAGTCCTTCTCGCGCCGGCTTGTGCGAGTTTCGATATGTTCCGGAATTACGAGCATCGCGGCCAGGTCTTCAAGCAGGCCGTGCGCGAGCTTAAAAGAGCATCGGAGGCAGTTAGGGAGAGACATGGCTTATAAGGTGAGCAGCGACCGGACACTGTTCATAACGACGAGCTTCCTCACCATCTTTGGCCTGGTGATGGTCTACAGCGCCTCTTCGGTGGTGGCGGCATCACAGCACGGAGTGTCTTCTTACTACTTCATGCGCCAGCTCGCTTATGGCGGCGCCGGCTACCTGCTTCTTCTCCTGCTGATGAATATCGACTACCACGTCTGGCAGAAGGACAGGGTCGTCCAGGCGTTCGTCCTCGTGTGCGTCGCGGCCCTCGTGATTGTGATGGCTCAGCCCAAGGTGAACGGCGCGCACCGCTGGCTCCGCTACGGCTTCTTTTCGTTTCAACCGTCGGAGATTGCAAAGCTCGTGATGCTTATCTTCCTAGCAGCTTACCTGCACAAGCACGAAGCGGAGATCAACCTGCCCACGAAGAGGCTGATGCCTTGCTTGGCGGTCGTTGTTCTGTACGCCGTCCTGATCGGGATTGAGCCCGATCTTGGCCAGGCCGTCTGCGTCGTACTTATCGCCTGTGTTCTCCTCTTCATTGCGGGGTTGAGCTGGATGTACATAGCCAGTGCCGTGCTGCTTATCGTTCCGGCGTTTTACCTCTTCGTAATGCGCGTGCATTTTCGCTGGGATCGGATCCAGTCCTTCTTGGATCCTACCGACGATCCTCTCGGCGCAGGCTGGCAGATTATTCAATCGCTCACGGCCATCGGTAGCGGCGGCCTTTACGGAGTAGGGCTGGGGGCAAGCAAGCAGAAGCTCTTCTTCCTGCCGGAGGCTCACAGCGACTTCATCTTCGCCGTGATTGGTGAAGAGCTGGGTTTTCTGGGAACGAGCCTGGTGGCGATCGCGTTTTTGATTTTCTTCATCCGCGGGATGAAGATCACGCTGAAAGCTCCCGACCGTTTCGGCTTTTACCTGGGGTTGGGGATTACGCTGATGGTCATCTTGCAGGCCTTCATCAACATTTCCATGGTGCTAGCGCTAATACCGACCAAGGGAATCGCCCTGCCATTCATCAGCCAGGGGGGCAGTTCCCTTCTGCTCAATTTAATGGCAACGGGAGTTCTATTGAACATCTCGCACTACAGCGAGAGAGCCTGATAAATGCCGGATGAAGCCGGCACATATGTTTAAGAAGATACAGAAACTGCACTTCGTGGGAATCGGCGGCATCGGGATGAGCGGCATCGCCGAGCTCCTTCTCAATCTCGGCTACCGCGTGTCGGGCTCGGACCTCAAGTCAAGCCCCATCACCGAACGCCTGGCGGCACTCGGCGGCAAGATCAGCGTCGGTCACAAGGTGGAGAATGTCGGCGACGCCAACGTGGTCGTGATCTCCTCCGCCGTCCGGCCCGACAACATCGAGGTTTTGGAAGCAAAGCGCCGGCAAATCCCGGTGATTCCGCGTGTGGAGATGCTGGCCGAGCTGATGCGCCTGAAGTACGGCATCGCCATAGCCGGCGCACACGGAAAGACCAGCACGACCTCCATTGTGGCTACCATTCTGGTGCAGGCCGGATTCGATCCCACCGTCGTGATCGGCGGAAGGCTCAATGCCCTCGGCAGCAACGCGAAGCTAGGCAAAGGGGACTTCCTGGTCGCCGAGGCCGACGAAAGCGACGGTTCATTCCTGAAGCTGAGCCCAACGATCGCCGTGGTCACCAACATCGATCGCGAGCATCTGGACCATTATGCCGACCTGGCCGAGATACAGGAAGCGTTTACGGCATTCGTCAACAAGGTCCCGTTCTACGGCTCCGCGATACTCTGCCTCGACGATCCGAATGTCCAGACAATCATTCCCAGGGTACAAAGGCCCATTGTCACCTACGGCACCAGCAACCAGGCCGATCTCACAGCGTCGCACATCGAGTTCCGGGATTTCGGCGCCTCGTACGAAGTCCGCTATCGTGGGAAGTTTCTGGGCGAGATCCGCCTGCAGATACCCGGCCAGCACAGCGTCTTGAATTCGCTGGCCGCCGTGGCAACGGGGCTGGAGCTCGAGATCCCGTTCGAGACAATCGCCTCAGCCCTCGCGGGATTTCAGAACGCCGATCGAAGATTCCAGGTGAAGGGAGACAAGGGGGGCATCCTGGTAGTCGACGATTATGGTCATCATCCGACGGAAATCATCGCGACGCTGAGCGCCGCCCGGCGCGCCTGCGACCGGCGCATCGTAGCCGTGTTTCAGCCGCACCGCTACACACGTACCAAGGCCTTGGAAGAGGAATTCGCCCGCGCCTTTTACCATGCGGACGTCCTTTTGGTGCTGCCAATTTACGCCGCCGGGGAAGAGCCATTGCCGGATGTCAGTGGGCAGAGGCTGGTAGATAAGATCAAAAAGTACGGCCACCGGGACGTCGCGTTTGCCCCGGATTTTGCAACTGCCGTGCTGGAGCTGAAAAGCAAACTGAAGAACGGCGACCTGCTCATCACCCTGGGAGCGGGCGACGTTTGGAAAATCGGAGAGCAGTTCCTTGGGTCTCTGTGAGCTCTGTATCCCCTATGAAAAAGAAGATAGGCACCCAGCTAAAAGTTACGAATAGCGAACCCGCCCCGGAGGGGCGGCAGAGGATAGCCGGGGGCAAGCGGAGCGGCCGTCTCAAAACTAGCTTTGAGTTCTGTGAGGACGGGCTTTAGCCCGTCCCAAATGTATTACGTATGTCAAGATATATTACATACTTGTGTGTAAACAGACAAACTTGAGGGACGGGCTTTAGCCCGTCCGCATGACTTCAGAGGTCAGGATAGCCATCAAATGCAAAAGCCTCTTTTTCAAATAGATGCGGCATTTGATAAGCTCATTTCTATCTTGAGGCTATGGGGGCGCGGGCTAAAGCCCGCCCCCACAGAGTGCTTGTTTTGGGGTGTTTTGAGACAGCCTCGGAGCGAGCCCCCGGTTGCGGGTTCAGAATGGATAGAACCCTGGAAGGGCGACAGAAGATTCTGTCGCCCTTCCAGGGCTCGCCGAACTGCCGCCGTGACCCCGGGCTCGCTTCGCTCGCCCGGGGCTATTCTCTTATCGCCCCTCCGGGGCGGGTTCGTCATTGCCTCCACTTCACCAACCTGTGATTTTTCAATTGGTGGTGCTAAGCCAGAGCATCACGGCAACTCTGGCGTTTCTTGCTTGGAGTGATAGTCCATTATGGAAATTCGTACAAATAGACCCAGGACGGAGCAGGACCTGGAGGTCAGTCCGATGGCCGATCAGAGCAGGTATTTGCGCCGCAATGCCAGCCAGAAGCTGCGCAAGAGTCATTTCGCCAGCCGCCACCTGATGGGCACCCTGCGCATGGTCGCCAGGCTGGGAGCCGTTGTTCTTGTTCTGGCGTTCCTGCTTTCCATCTTTGTGTACGCCTACAACTCCGACCGCTTCGCGCTCCACAATGTCACCGTCTACGGCTGCAAGCAACTGGATGCCAAACGCCTCGAAGGGATTATCCGGGAGAACTTCTCCTCAAACCTTCTCCGCATAGACCTCAAAAAGGTCCAGAGCCTCCTCGAGGATGAATCCTGGGTGAAGCGCGTGGAGATTCGCCGCGTTCTTCCATCTGATTTGCTCATCTACGTTCAGGAGCGTGTTCCTTCGGTAATTCTCGAATTGCAGGGCGAACTCATGCTGGCGGACGACGGCGGCGTGCTGATCGACAGGTATAGCCCCAAGTACGGGAGGTTGGATGTTCCCGTGTTCAAGGGCGTGCTCGGACATAGCCCCGAGGAATATCGCCTCTACCAGGAAGAGAACTCTGCACGCATTCGGCTGGGGCTGAACCTCCTGTCGGATCTCGAGTCCGGATCTCCAGCCTACACAAAAAACATCTCCGAGGTAGACCTCTCGGACAAGAGCAACCTCAAGGTGCTGCTGATGGATGACACCGCGGAGGTTTTCCTGGGGGATCGGGACTTCCTGAAACGGTTTCGCACGATGATGTCCAACTTGACCAACTATAGAGAGGTGAAGTCTCAGTACACCGACATCAGTGTGGTGGACCTGCGCTTCGATGGCCAGATCGTTTATCGGCCCAAACGCGCAGCCGGCGAGCAGAAGGTTGCAGTTGCAGAGGCAAAGCCATGACTCATGGAAAAGGAAACACTCGGATTGACGATTGAAGTCCACGCGAATGGCAATCGTAAATCGTCAATCGTCAATCCGGGAAAGAGGAACTGGTGAGTAAAAGGGAACGAATCGTTTGCGGGCTGGAGATAGGGACAACCAAGATCTGCCTGATCATCGCGCGCGCCCTTGCAGACGGCAAACTGGAAGTTGTCAGCAGCGGCTACTCCAATTCCGGCGGGCTAAAGAAAGGTGTCGTGGTAGACCTGGAGGAGGCAGCGGCGTCCATTCGCAAGGCTGCGGAGGAGGCGGAATTGAAGTCCGGCATTTCGGTGGACTGGGTCACGGTGGGCGTCTCCGCAGATCACATCCAGAGTTACAACTGTCACGGGGCTGTGGTCATCGAAGGGAAAAACCAGGAAGTGACGCAGGAAGATGCGAGTCAGGTTATTCACGCCGCGCAGTCCATTCCTATTCCACCGGGACGGGAAATAATTCATGTCCTGGCCCAAGAGTTCTTCCTGGACAATCGAGGTGACATACACAATCCCGTTGGGCTGACCGGATCGCGCCTGGATGTGAATATTCACGTCGTTACCTGCGACAGTGCCCTGAACCAGAGTCTTATCAATGCGGTCAACAAGGCGGACATGCGGGTAAAGAAAGTCGTACTGCAGCAGCTCGCCAGCGCCGAGGCTGTTCTCACGCGCGATGAAAAGGAGCTCGGCACTGCCGTAATCGACATCGGTGGCGGCACTACCGACATTGCTCTGTTCGTGAAAAACGCCATTCGTTTCAGCTCCGTTCTCCCGGTGGGAGGCGCTCACTTTACTCGGGATCTGGCGGTCGGCCTGCGCACGCCGATCGGCGATGCGGAGCGGATCAAGAAGGAGTTCGGAAGCGTTGTGCTGGAAGGCATCGCGGAAGACGAAGTGGTCGAGATTCCGGGAGTTGGAACTCGCGCTCCCCGCAATCTGCCCCGCAAAACGATCTGCAGGATCCTCCGCGCCCGCGCCGTGGAGCTGCTCGAACTGCTAAAGGATCAGATCGCAGGGACAGGAGAACGCGAGCAACTGCTCGCCGGCGCAGTTCTCACCGGCGGCGGCAGCATGCTGAATGGAATCACCGAGCTGGCGGAGGAGATTCTCGAGATGCCTGTCCGGCAGGGATTTCCCCAAGGTGTTCAGGGTCTGACGGAGGAGCTGTCGCATCCTGTTTACGCCGGAGCCATCGGGCTCGCGATTTTCGAGGCCCAGAACGGCACAGGACGGAAAAAGCGCGTCGGCAAAACAAACTCCGCACCGTGGCTCATAAGCAGGATTCTGTCATGGGTAGGCGGTTAGAAGAATTCCACCAAAGGAGGAATGGATGCATACGGAGAAGCTGAAGTTTGATGATGGTGCAGCAAGATTCAGATTTGACGAGGATCGGCAGCCGCCGGCCAAGATCAAGGTCGTCGGAATCGGGGGGGCCGGCGGGAACGCCGTCAACCGGATGATCCAGGCGAAGATCGAGGGAGTGGATTTCATCGCTGCCAACACCGACGTTCAGGCGCTGCGATATTCTATCGCTCCAATAAAGCTCCAGATCGGCGCCAAGCTTACCAACGGCCTCGGCTGCGGCGCGATCCCTGAACGCGGCCGACAGGCGGCTCTGGAAGATACGGAGCGAATAATCGAGCTGCTCGACGGCTCGGACATGGTCTTCATCACCTGCGGGATGGGAGGCGGCACGGGCACCGGCGCGGCCCCGATCGTCGCCAGCCTGGCTACGGAGCTCAGCGCGCTCACGGTGGGCGTCGTCACCAAGCCCTTCAACTTCGAAGGGAAGAAGCGCCATATGCATGCGGAAGATGGCATCCGGGATCTCAAGGAGGTGGTCGACACGCTGATCACCATTCCCAACGAGCGGCTTCTCTATGCCATGGGCGCGGATGCGCTGCTGGAGGAATCGTTCCGCTACGCGGACGACGTGCTCTGCCAGGCCGTCCAGGGAATCTCGGACATTATCACCATGCCGGGGATCGTCAATGTCGACTTTGCCGACGTACGCACCATCATGTCCGGCAAGGGCATGGCGCTGATGGGCACCGGCGTCGCGGAGGGTCAGAATCGGGCGGTCGAGGCCGCTCAGCGCGCCATCTCCAGCCCGCTGCTCGAGGAGTCTACCATTAAGGGCGCGAAGGGCGTGCTGATTAATATCACCGCTACCCGGAGCAGCCTGAGGCTCCACGAAGTGGACGCCGCCGCCAAAGTCATTGAGGAAGTGGCCAACCCGGAAGACACGATTTTCGGTGCCGTTTACGACGACAACATGGGCGACCGGATCAAGATCACGGTCATCGCCACGGGCTTCAACCAGAACGGATACGAGCGGACCAAGGGGGCCAGCGAGCACAGCCGGACCGGCAGCAACGTCATTCCCCTGTCGGCGGCTTCGGATTCCGCGAAGTCGATCGACTACCACCTTGCGTCGATTAAGGACAGCCTGGACGAACCCGCATTCCGGCGGTGCCGCGCGGATTAGGCTGGGGACAGGGTCGGGGCTCCACGATTCCTGGCTCCTGCCTTCTGAAGGCGGATGGTTTCAGCATTGTACACGCCCCTGGACAGTGCTGACCCTCCGCCTTTTCTTTCCTCGAAATGCTTCATGATCTCCGCAGCCCCTTTGCAAAAGGAACAGGCGCCCAATTGAGGTTAAAAATGACGAATGACGAATGACGAATGACGAATAAAAAACCTGGGGAGCGCAATGGGAAAACTGAATTATGAAATAGTCAACGCGCGGAACGGGCCGTTTTGATCGAGGCCACGATTATCGAAAGAATCTCATTACCTTCTTTCAGCAGACGAGTTACCTCCTGAGGGTTGACTCGTCCTATCACTTCCAGCAACTCCAGCCAATAAACTGATTCATCGCACTCTTCCTCGACAACCTTTATTTTGGAGATGAAATCCGGCCGGGATTTAGCACGACATGCAGCACGATAGTTGGCTCCAACGGAGGTTGCTGCGCGCACCAGTTGATTTGAGATGATCGGATACGCGCCGTAGCGTGGCGGTGTGCCAGCGAATCGAATAACATCGATGGCGAATGTCTGCATCCTGCCCTTTAGCTGTTCTATGCTCATGCATCATCTAACAGCGTTACCCTTCAAATGAGCGATCTTTTCTTCGGAGTTTTTTATTCGTCATTCGTCATTCGTCATTCCCTATGGTTGGTTTCATCCGCCTGCGCCGGCATTTGACTTCCCAGGCAACACTCCCCTCGTTTTTTCATTCGTCATTCGTCATTCGTCATTCGTCATTCGTCATTCCCAACTCTTGGATCCAGCTCCTTGCGGCATGGCACCTGACTTTCAATGTGTAGCTTCCTCACATTTGTTTATTCGTCATTCGTCATTCGTCATTCCCAACTCTTGGATCCAGCTCCTTGCGGCATGGCACCTGACTTCCAATGCGTAGCTTCCTCACATTTGTTTATTCGTCATTCGTCATTCGTCATTCGTCATTCCCAACTCTTGGATCCAGCTCCTTGCGGCATGGCACCTGACTTCCAATGCGTAGCTTCCTCACATTTGTTTATTCGTCATTCGTCATTCGTCATTTCCAACTCTTGGATCCAGCTCCTTGCGGCATGGCACCTGACTTCCAATGCGTAGCTTCCTCACATTTGTTTATTCGTCATTCGTCATTCGTCATTCCCAACTCTTGGATCCAGCTCCTTGCGGCATGGCACCTGACTTCCAATGCGTAGCTTCCTCACATTTGTTTATTCGTCATTCGTCATTCGTCATTCGTCATTTTATTCGGCCCAGGCACGTGCGCGCTCTACTGCTCGCATCCAGCCTCGATACAACCGGTCCCGCTGTTCAGCGTCCATTGCCGGCAGATATCGCTTCTCGATCCTGTGGTTGCGCGCGATCTCTTCTTTGCTGCTCCAGAAACCCGTCGCCAACCCAGCAAGGTAGGCCGATCCCAATGCGGTTGTCTCAGCCACAGCGGGCCGCTCCACCGGCACGCCGAGTATGTCGGCCTGGAACTGGCAAAGGAGATCATTGACGGCGGCGCCGCCATCCACTGCCAACACCTCAAGCGAGATCGCGGAATCTCGTTTCATGGACTCCAGAACGTCCCGGGTCTGGTAAGCGATCGCCTCCAGTGTCGCCCGCGCCAGGTGAGATCGGCCTGAGCCGCGCGTCAGGCCCACGATCGTGCCGCGAGCGTAGGCATCCCAGTAGGGCGCTCCCAGGCCGACGAATGCCGGCACGAAGTAAACGCCGCCGGAGTCCGGCACCGATGCCGCGGCCTTCTCGATGTCGTCCGAGCTTCCTATGATGCCAAGTTCATCGCGCAGCCACTGAACTGCAGCGCCGGCGATAAAGACACTCCCTTCCAAAGCGTAGTTGACCTGACCGTCGAGCCCCCAGGCGATCGTTGTAAGCAGATCTTGCGAGGCCACGGCCTGCGTTCCGGTGTTCAGGAGCATGAAGCATCCGGTGCCGTAGGTATTTTTGGCCTGCCCGGGCTTGAAGCAGGTCTGGCCGAAGAGGGCGGCCTGCTGGTCTCCCGCGTTTCCGGAAATGGGAATCGGAGTTCCGAACAGGTTCGCATCGGTCTCGCCTACCGTATAGCTCGAAGGCCGGACGGCCGGCAAGACCTGTGAGGGGATGCGCAGCTTCCTGAGAATCTCGTCGTCCCATTGATGCCGGTGGATGTCGAAGAGCAGCGTCCGTGAAGCGTTGGAGCAATCAGTCGCATGCACTTTCCCTGCCGTGAGGTTGTAAATCAGCCAGGAATCCACCGTGCCGAATAGAATCTCGCCCTTCTCAGCTCGCGCGCGGCACCCGGGAACATTGTCGAGAATCCACTCGACCTTGGTGCCGCTGAAATAGGCGTCGGTCACGAGGCCGGTGCGTGCCTTGATGACCCTGTCAAATCCCTCCTTCCTAAGCCGCTCGCAGCGCTCCGCGGTTCTGCGGCACTGCCAGACGATCGCGTTGAAAACCGGCTTGCCGGTCGCCTTGTCCCAGAGGACAGTCGTTTCACGCTGATTTGTAATGCCAATGGCCGCAATCGCATCGATGCTTACCCCAGCCAGGGAGATGGCCGCCTGCGCCACCGCCAGCTGACTTTCCCAAATCTCCTCAGGATCGTGCTCTACCCAGCCAGGCCGAGGATAGATCTGTCGGATGTCTCGTCCCGAGCGGCTGACAACCTGACCCTGGTGATCGAAAAGGAACGCTTTCGAGCTCGAGGTGCCTTGATCGAGCGCAAGAATGTATTTCTTTAGCTGGGGCATGGGGGAATCCTGTGGTCGACCCTAACCGGGTAGTTTTTTCGCTTCGTGACGGTGATTCCTCGCGGAATTAGGTGATGAGAAGAGCGACAAGTAGGCAGCAAGCAGTCGGCAGCAATGACGCCAACCAACGACCGCTGAACCAGTGGCAGACTGCCTGCTGCCTGCTTTTAACAGGAATGCTAAACCCATTCTGCGATCGGGGAACACGGCGTTAGTCACATTTTCATCGCGCAATCAATGAATGGTCGGGCCTTTCTTTTTATCTTCATCTATCTTTCGGCGCAGCTGGCCGTAGTAGACCTCGAATTGCTGCTTCAACGCTTCACGTCGACGCTGCTCGTGGTACACCTGGTACCGCGCAAACCAATCCCTTCCCCTCAGGAAGAGGAAGCCCACCAGCATGCCACCCAGGTGTGCGATGTTGGCCACGCCGGACTCGCTGCCCGAAATCGAGGAGAAGAAGGCTATGGCACCCATGATGATGACCAGCCACTTCACCTTCACCGGCAGAAGGAAGTTCAGGTACACAATGCGATTCGGGTAGAGCATGCCGTAGGCAAGAAGAAGCCCATAAATCGCGCCCGACGCACCGATCGTGATGGTCGGACTGTTCACGGCCACCAGCCAGGAGCACAGGCCCGCGCCGATTCCCGTGATCAGGTAATAATTGAGGAAACGCGACGTTCCCCAGTAGCGTTCCAAATCGTTCCCGAACATGAACAGCGTGAGCATGTTGAAGAAGATATGGAACACTCCTCCATGCAGGAACATGTAGGTCACGAGCTGCCAGATCATGTAGTCGTGGGTGACGAAGGCCGGCACCAGACCGAAGTAGGCATCGATAAAGTTGCTGCCTAAGAGATGCGTGATCGACTGGATCAGAAACACTCCGACGTTGATCGCGATAAGCAACTTGACCGTACGCGTAACCGGCCCGCCGAAAAATACCCGCGTCGCCTTGGAGTAATAGTTGGTCATCAACCTAATCCTAGGGGAATCCCCCCTTAAATTCAATCGGCAGCAGCCGGTGAAGACTTACGATTTACTAAACTCGGATTTTTTATTCGTCATTCGTCATTCGTCATTCCCTCAGGGCTCAGCTTTGCATACGGCACAACCCTCATCCGGCCAGCTGGCTTCGCTCGGGTTTTTATTCGTCATTCGTCATTTTTTCAGGGGCTCCGCGTTTCATGCGGCACAATCCTCATCCAGACTGCTGACCTTGCCCGGTTTTTTATTCGTCATTCGTCATTCGTCATTTTTTCAGGGGCTCCGCTTTGCATATGGCACAACCCTCATCCAGCCAGCTGGCTTCGCTCGGGTTTTTTCGTCATTCGTCATTTTTTCAGGGGCTCCGCGTTTCATGCGGCACAATCCTTATCCAGACCGCTGACCTTGCCCGGTTTTTTATTCGTCATTCGTCATTCGTCATTCGTCATTTTCCTCAGGTTCGTCATTCGTCATTCGTCATTCGTCATTTTCCTCAGGTTCGTCATTCGTCATTCGTCATTCGTCATTTCTTCAGGGGCTCCGCGTTTCATGCGGCACAATCCTTATCCAGACCGCTGACCTTGCCCGGTTTTTTATTCGTCATTCGTCATTCGTCATTCGTCATTTCCCTGGGGTTCGTCATTCGTCATTCGTCATTCGTCATTTCCCTGGGGTTCGTCATTCGTCATTCCCTCGGGGATACAAAAACCTGCTGCTAAAATGCCACCTCTCAAGTAGAGTTACTCCGAAGGGGGTGATTATGAGATCCGGCGGGCGAAATCCGGATTCGATGCGCGCGGTCCGAGTCGAACTGGATTATACGAAGCATGCGGAAGGGTCGATGTTGATCACGGTAGGCGACACGAGGGTCGTTTGCACCTGCAGTGTCGAGGACAAGGTACCTCCTTTCCTGAACCGCATGAATCAGGGCTGGATCACCGCCGAGTATGGCATGCTCCCCCGCTCCACAACCACGCGGTCGCCGCGGGAGGCGGCTCGCGGCAGGCAGTCGGGCCGGACGGTGGAGATACAGCGTCTCATCGGGCGCTCGTTGCGCAGCGTGGTCAATATGTCGCTGCTGGGCAACCGAACGCTTCTGATCGACTGCGATGTGCTTCAGGCCGATGGCGGCACTCGCTCTGCTTCTGTTACAGGCGCCTTCATGGCACTTGCGATGGCCATCGACAAACTGATGACGCGGAGGTTGCTGGAGTTCTCTCCCGTGTTGGATTTTGTAGCTGCAACGAGCGTGGGACTGATTGATTCAGTTCCCTATCTGGATCTCGACTATGCAGAGGACTCCAAAGCCGAGGTCGACATGAATCTCGTAATGACCGGCAAAGGGCGCTTCGTCGAGATCCAAGGCACGGCAGAGAAAACCCCCTTCTCATCGGAGCAGCTCCAGCAGCTGTTGAGCCTGGGCTCGACGGGAATCAACCAGCTTGTAGAAATTCAGAGGGAGGCTCTTGGCTCGCGCTCGGACTTGAAACGTCTCTTCCCCGTCCTTTAACATCTTCCCGTGTGCGGACGTGGTCAGCGACCACATCGTTATATACAAGTGCTGGTTGTCGCTTATTTTGGGGCGCGACAGAACAGGGCCGCCTTTAGTAACAACCTGTGAGGACGGGCTTTAGCCCGTCCGTGTAGCCTTGGGGTGAGGGTTGAGCCTGTGCTGCGTAGGAACTCGGACGGGCTGAAGCCCGTCCTCACTAATCTGAAGGATACCGGAGATCCTATATTGTGGCGGCTGGGCCGGCCGGCAGGAATATTCGCGTCAACTTGTGTATAACGATGTGGCCAGTGATCCGTCGGCACATGTGCTATTAGAATAAGGCAAGTTGGGTTCTGGGACGATCTCTCCAGACCCGTCCGAGATAATCACGGCGGATTGGCTCTTGCATACAAACCTCTCCATACTCGTCATTGCCACGCGCAACATTGGGAAGTTGCGTGAATTCCGCAGTCTTCTCTCCTCGACTGGATGGCGAATCCTGGGCTTGTCGGATATCTCTAGCGAAAAAGAGCATGAGGAAATCGGAGCGTCATTTGCTGAAAACGCCCGTCTGAAGGCATTGGCCTACTCGGCTGACACCGATCTTCCCGTTTTGGCGGATGATTCAGGACTCGAGGTAGCGGCGCTTGGTGGGCGCCCCGGTATTCACTCGGCCCGCTATGCTGGTCCCAAAGCCTCGGATTCGGATCGAATTCGAAAGCTGTTATCCGAACTGGACGCGAGCGGGGGCCCGCGAGACGCGCGCTTCGTATGTACCCTTGCCATTGCCCAGACCGGGCGTCTGCTGCTGGAGGCAGCTGGGGAATGCCGGGGCTTGATTGCACGCGAGCCCAGCGGTACCAATGGCTTCGGCTATGACCCGATTTTCTTCTTTCCGGAATTGCAGCGCACCTACGCAGAACTCAGCGAATCGGAGAAGAATCTGGTCAGTCACCGGGCACGCGCCGTCCATTCACTCCTCGAAAAGTTATAATTCGCATCCCTTCGAAAAATCGGAATGTCCCTTTTTCATTCGCTGTGGTGAGCCGGAGGATCATGGCAACTCTGCGGTGAAACTCTTGGGACATCGCTGGCAGGATCGCGCAAAGTGCGCTAGAATGACACCCTCTTCCTAGGTCGGGGCATAGCGCAGCCTGGTAGCGCGCCTGCCTTGGGCGCAGGAGGTCTCCAGTTCAAATCTGGATGCCCCGACCAATAGAATCAAGCATTTACGGCCATCTCTGCCCGCCCCGAAAAATCCACTGTAGACGATTTTGTAGCTGTTACTTTCCTCAAGTTTCAACAACTGTAGACGGTGCTAGCCGCAAGCCTTGTTGAAAGTAAATGTTAACAGCCCTGAATCTGCTTTCAGAGTCGGACAGCGAACCGTGAGATCGCCGTTGATTGCCGTGCTGGCGGTGGCTGCTTCATCGACACCAATTCCCGCGCCAGTCTACGAGTAGCCCGTAATACGGCCAAGTGGTGCAAGGGAGTGGCAGCCGCCCGAGTTTGGAGCGTTTCATAAGCGCCGTGGTGTCTTTTCGCTGTCGCTCGCAGTTCGCGCCACACCTTCAAGGTGAAAACTCTTAGCGTTTGGCCCCTGTCACAACGACGTCGACTTCATGATGACCGTCTTTCTTGCTCTTCCAAAGCTGTGCCTCTACAGTAACCGCTGATGCGTTCTTGAACACTACAGTTCGTTGCCACCAATCGGCGTCGTAGTCTCGAAGCGCCCCGTTCAAAGATTCGTCTTTTGTCCAGTCCAATCCCGGCAATGCCGCCTGCACTTGCGCGGTGAATTCAGTTAATCGGCGCTCTGCAAGGGCGAGATCCGGCGAACGAAACATGGTACAACGAACCAATGGGGCGATAGTGCTGGTACCAGTGCATTCCAGAGAGTCAGGCAAGTTTCCTGCGGGCATCCAGCTTGATCCACCAGCGAGGCCATAATTGGCACCATAAAAGGCAAAACCTGTCGGCGCCTCAGAAATCATACGCCGCAGCGCTTTTCGGAACGGATCGTTGTCTGTGATCATCCCAAGGGGGGTACTTGAAGGTTGAATTCCGCGAAGGATATCCAACGACGTGGTACCGATGGAGTCATTGCCTACTGATCTAGGCAACGTCCAAGGAGGAGCAACTGTCACAGGTAGGGTACTTGATGGCACGCTAGTCCCACGAAGTCCACCGTAATCGGCCAGCCCTGTCGGAGCCAGGGCAAACATACTCTGGAACGTAAGGCTCGCGGGAGCGATCAAGTTGACTCCTGTCACAACGACGTCGACATCATGGTGACCGTCTTTCTTGCTTCTCCAAAGCTGTGCCTCTACGGTAACCGCTGATGCATTCTTGAACATTACAGTTCGTTGCCACCAATCGGCGTCGTAGTCTCGAAGCGCCCCGTTCAAAGATTCGTCTTTTGTCCAGTCCAATCCCGGCAATGCCGCCTGCACTTGCACGATGATTTCAGTCAACCGGCGCTCTACAGGAGCGACATCCTGCGAACGGAACATGGTACAACGAACCATTGGGGCGGGATTACTGGTACCAGTGCATTCCAGAGAGTCAGGCAGGTTTCCTGCGGGCGTCCACTTTTCTAGTCGTGTCCAGCTTGTGGGCCTCAAGATTGATCCGCTCGTGCTGTAATTGGACAAACTGCCTGATCCGCCGGCGCCGGCGCCGTAATTGGCAAAACCACTTGCAGCCTCGGCAACCATGCGCCGCAGTTCATGCTGGAGATGTGCGACTCCCTCCACGACAACGTCAACGTCATAGTGACCGTCTTCCTTGCTTTTCCAAAGCTGCGTCTCCACAGTAACGGCTGATGGGTTCTTGAACACCACAGAGCGCCCCCACCAACTGGTGTAGTCGTCTGTCAGATCCCTGTCTAAAGATTCCTTTTTGGTCCAGCCCGAGCCCGGCAATGCCGCCTGCACCTGCGCAGTGATTTCACTTAATCGGCGCTCTGCAGAGGTAGGATCCGGCGAACGAAACATCGTACAACGAACTAACGGAGAGGGAGTGCTGAGTCCGGTGCACTCCAGAGAGTTGGGCAACTTTCCTGCGGGCATCCACTTTCCTGCAGGTTTCCAACCTGATCCGCTGGCGCCGTAGTGTGCAAACTCTGTCGGCACCTCGGCAACAATACTCCGCAATGCGTCCCGGAACGAGCTATCGGCATAACCGCCGGAGGAGGTCAGTTCATCAATTCGGGCATTGATCAGTGCAACCCATGCCCGCGCTCCAGCTAGGTCCTTGTAATCATCCGTATAGATACGTAATGCATGGACGTTAGTACTATTCTTCAGTAGATTAAACTGGTCCCGTGCCATCCGGAGCTGCTCGGGAGAGGATAGGTCCCCGCCCACGCCTATCTTCTCCACCGCCATTCCCGCAAATCGCTTTCCTGGTACCGAGTTCTTGGCTACCGGGTTGGGGTTGAGAAAGACGAAATTGCCGTTGGCGTGCTCGTAGTGCAGACGTGACAACCTGTGGTCGATGTCAGGTTGCATCTTCATGCCCTTTTCGATTTCGAAGTCACGAACGGCGGCTCGGGCGCGGCTGTAAACCTCGAAAACATCCATGAACGGGGTCTGCGCGTTCATTCCGGTCCGAAGAGTTTCAAGAATCGCGTGGGTAAATACGCCGTAGCCTTTTTTATTGCCGCCAACCTGGTACGCCTGCTGGTTGCCGGTCCCGGCCGTCAGCAAAATCCCGCTTGGGTCTTCACCCAGACCGCCAACAGGATTCCCATCCATCGACCGTATCGCAAGGCCGGAGTTGCAGGTGTCGAGGATCATAAGCACTTGCCTCGCGACGTTCACATAGGCCCAGCGCCGAACCGCGCTCATGTCTAAAGCGTCGGTAACATAATCACCCCTTTTGGGATCGGCCTTCAAAAATAGCAGATAACCCAGATCTCCTTGATTGCCGCCGTGGCCGGAGTAGTAGAACAGAAAACGGTCGCGGCCCGTCACGTATTTAGGGTCACTCCTACTGAAGTAGTTCAGCATGTATGTGTTTAGGAGAACACTATTTACCTTGTCGTCGCGCACCTCGAAAACGGTGTCAAACCCGCCTGATTCTAGGAGAAAATTCCTCATGTTACTTACGTCGCTCGATGTGTGGGTGAGCGCGTCGAGATGTTCATACGGTCCTATCCCGACCAGAAATGCAATGCTGTGACCGAATGGCAGCGGCTCCGGCGGTTTGATTAGGTTAAACATCGCGGCCAGTTGCTCAAAGAACATCGGTTGTCGGCCACGCGGCCGATCAAATCGCCACACACCGTTACCGTCGTTGACAGGAGGAATGACTCCCTGCGGATAGGGTCCGGGCGGCTGCTGGCCAGCTGCAAAGGGGGCCGCGCAGAGCAGGGCAAGTACGAAGAAGGCCTTCCGATTCATTCTAGTTTTGCCGCCTCCCTCCGTTTCAGGTCGAAGAACTCCTTCCAGAAGAAGCCATTCTGGAAAGCCACAAGGAAGATCATGAATTTCGCGGCGGTGAAGCTCTTCAGGTCTAGACCGGCGCTAATGAATGATGTCGCCAATGGGATGAAGACGATGGGCGAAGCAAAGACCGGCGCCATGAACAGCCCCCAATCCCATTTTATACGGTTGCGTCTCGGGCGCTCAAAATGGCGATAACAGTACTGTGCGAACATTCCCACGAGCATGCAGATGTAAAGCGCCACCCAAAGTGCAAGGTCTTCTCGCAATCCCATGGCGACTACCCGCGTCCGTGGAAAGCCAAATAGCCGGTTAAGGAAAAGTACAAATGCAGCGACCCCGACTGTGAGCGCTATCAACATCCTCAATTCACCGGTCTTACGCGCCCAGAGCCCAGACACCAGCAGAAGGCCAGCCATCGAGATGGTGATAAGTACGTTCATGCCGGGTGACATATACTGTATGATACCCCTCGTGTGGCGATACTCCTCTGCAGCCGATAATCAGAACAACTTGCCATTCTGAATCGAAGCCTAGCGATGACGCCGCCCTAACTTCCGAACCGCGCCCCGGCTTCCTCAACTGCTTCAGAAATCCCAAGACATATCACAGCCGGAATTATACACCGGAATGACACTGCCGGAGCTGAGCTTTCCCCACACCTCTCCTGCCAGCACGGCGCCTGCTCCGGCCAGAAAACCTGTAGCTCGTCTGCACCGTGATTCGTGCTGCCGACGAAATCGGCCGGCGACTGACGATCCTGATCGCGATCGCCTGTTCGAAGAATGCGAACGCATCGCGGCCTAGCTCGCGCAGAATACTTCGGTAGAAGTGATCGAAGTCATCACGCCGGAAGAAAATGAGAGGGGCCTCGAGATCTTAGCCAGGGCGGTACACGATTCAATCGCTAAGTTCAGAACTCCTGACATGGTACCCAAAATCCTAAGAAAATGACCATTTCTTCGGACATGGGTGCGGCGCAAAAACTGTCCGCTTTTTGTGACCTCTGAATTTTCCCTTCAGGTGCCGCCGGTGACTGGTATTGACCTATGCCGACGCGCGCTCTCTCCAATCGTAATAGCTCTCTTTTGTGAAGACTGAGCTGCCGAAAGTTCACCTTCTTGCGACCCTCTGGATGATAACACGTCCTGGGCGAGGCCACAGGGGCGGCATAAAGGGCGGATAGGAATTGGGTAAAGTCCGGCTGTCATTTTGAGCTTGAGGTGCGGCGCTAAAACTGTCCGCTTTTTGATGCAGCTTATTCTGCCGATCGAGTTCAAAGCCTTATCCCACCTGCTAAGACATGTTTTTCATAATTATAGGAAATACGATAAAACAGTGCCTATTTCAGGTCCCGAGGTGCGGCGCTAAAATTGTCCGCTTTTTGAATTTGGACATGGTTTGGCATGCTAGCCGCCATGTCTCCAGAACAAAAGAAACTCCTGTCGTTTGCTCCACCGCCGACCGGGATCACCATTGTGAATGACCGCGTATTGTTCCGGACCGAGGGAACGAGGCGGGTGATTTCCGTACATGGTGTTGTTTTCGCCCATTACGATGTGACTGACCGCGCTGCCGAAGCCTATGCGATGATCACGCTCTTTGAATCGGGATACGCTGATCAAAACGACATCGCGAGGTGTTTCAGTTACTCTACCCGGAGCCTGCGCCGGTATCAGCAACGCCTCGAAGTCGATGGGTTGGGCGGCTTGGCCAGCCTGCGGGGACGGCCATCTGTCAATTCATCAGATCGAACCGCGGCAAGACAAGTTGACCGAACGATTCTCCATCTCAAAGCGCAGGGATCCAGCAATCGTGTCGTTGCGGGACGGATTGGTCTGGATGAAAGGACCATCCGAAGGCATCTTCGCCTCCTGGGGTGGGTGGAATCATCGTCCGATTCTCTTCTGTTTCCTCCCGAGATATCGGATGAAACAACAGCCGCCGCGGCAAACGTCTCAATTCCTGGAGCTGCAACTTCATCATCGGACGATGCAGCGCCAGAGTCAGAGGAAGAGGACTCTGCTATCGAACCGGTGACAACCAGCTTCGATGTGGATCCTTTTCATCGATCTATGGATCGTCTTCTGGCCTCAATGGGTGTGCTGGAGGACGCCGCCCCGCTGTTTGCCTGCGCTGCAAGTGTGCCGAGAGCCGGCGTGCTTTTGGCCATCCCCGCCCTTGTTTCCAGCGGCCTGCTCACGACTGCGCGCAAAATCTACGGCGGCCTCGGGCCTGCTTTCTACGGATTGAGGACAACCCTTGTGGCCTATGTGCTGCTGGCACTGCTGCGCATTCCCCGTCCGGAAGCCTTGAAGGAATATGCCCCCGACGGTCTGGGCCATATCGTTGGCCTGGATCGAATGCCAGAGGTCAAAACCCTGCGTCGCAAGCTCGCCCGGCTTGCGCAGATGAAGAGGAGCCACGAACTCGGACGCGAACTCGCCCAACGCCGGGTTCGGGAGCGAGGCCGGGTTTTTGGCTTCCTGTATGTCGACGGTCATGTCCGCGCCTACCATGGCAAACACAGCATCCCCAAGGCATTCCTTACCAGGACGCGCCTTGCCGTACCTGCCACTACCGACTACTGGGTGAACGATAAGAAAGGAGATCCGCTGTTCGTCGTTACGGCTGAGGCAAACGCTGCCATGACGCGCATGCTGCTGCCCATCCTTGAGGAAGCGCGCAAGCTCGTTGGCCCCCATCGGCGCATTACCATCGTTTTCGACAGGGGCGCATGGAGCCCAATGCTCTTTCAGAAGCTTCTCGATACCTTCGATATCCTGACGTACCGCAAGGGCCGTTTCCGGCACATCTCGGAGAAGCGGTTCGTCCTCCGAAAGGCGCGACTGGATGGACATTCAGTGGAATATCTTCTGCATGGCCAACCCGTGCGGTTCCTGAGAGGGAAACTGCGGCTCCGGCAAGTGACACGCCTTACTGACAGCGGGCATCAGACGCCGGTGCTGACCAGTCGTTGGGACCTGCGCGATATAGTGGTCGCTTACCGCATGTTCGAGCGCTGGCGTCAGGAAAACTTCTTTAAGTACATGCGCCAGGAGTTCCTGATCGATGCGTTGGCGGATTACCAAGTCGAACCCGACGACCCGACTCGCCTGATTCCCAATCCTGCAAGGAAGGCGGTTGAGAAAGAACTCCGTGCCGCCCGTGCTGCATTTGCCAGGCTTCAGCAAGAATACGGATCCACGGCTCTCGATTACCTCGAAGGACGAACCGCCACGAAGCGCGAATTCACATCTGACGAAAAAAGGATCCATCGGGAAATAAAGGAGGCTGCCAACCGGATCGCGGCCTTTGTAACCCGACGCAACTCGCTACCCAAGCACATCCCGCTGGCTGAGTCCAAACAGGAGCAGGAGATGGTCAAACTGTCTACGGAATGTAAACACCTCACCGACATGCTTAAAATGGTAGCCTATCAGATCGAGAGCGATTTGGTTGAACGTCTTCGTCCACACTATGCCAGGGTCGACGATGAGGGACGCACGCTAATCCAGACGGCGCTGCAGAGCGCCGCGGCAATTGAACCTGCGGAAAACGAACTCCGGATCACGCTCGCGCCGCTCAGTTCTGAGCATCGATCGAACGCTGTGGCTGCCCTGTGCCAGGGCCTGAACCAGATCAACACCGTGTTTCCAGGGACGAGTCTGCGCATGCATTTTGCTGTCGCAGAGCTCTCCCTGTGATAAAAAGCGGACAGATTTTCCAAGGGGTATGTCAGGAGTTCTGAAGTTGGTATACCGGAGAAGTAGAGCGGGGTTGGGCTGGTTCCCTTCGGACGCCCTCCCAGTTCTACGGTTTGCCCGTTATATGGACAAGTGGAGCCTTCATGAGACTAATTTCCACGCTGTGCCTCATCATAATCTACCTGGTTGTCCTCTCTTCCTCAACACGCCTCACGAGAGACCGCTTCAACAGCCACGAGGCCGCATCCGAGATCCGGGGTTCAATCGCTCTCTGAACCTGATCTACCAACTCAACGGTAGCCTTACCGATCCCCGCCCCCGCGGCCGCACCCGCTACCGTATGTCCAAATTTCTGACCGACCGCGCCTCCGAGCGCGCCTCCGCTCATAACCAATAAGATTCTCAAAAACGGGAACACAATTGTCCTTGTTACGTCGGAAGTAGCTGGTTGCGCTCCAGAAACTATTTCGTGGGCCAACCTCTCTAGCGCTCTCTCAAGTGGTCCGGTCTGCCTTGTGTGCAGAAACTCACTAATGCCAATGGCGATACCTGCGCGGTGAGTCTTACGTACGCTTGCGTACTCGGTCGGGGAGAGATCGGCGAGGGCGCCCACGATTCTCTGTGGTAGACTAAGTGTATAGGCGGAATCTGCTAGCGATGGCGCAGGCATCAACGCGTTGAACTGTTTGTCGCTCAGTGCCCACAGATCTGCGTCGCCGACCTTATCGGAATGCTCGTCGACAGCGCCGTTGCCCTTCGCCACAGCACGAAACATGAAATGGAAGAAAACCGAGCGTAGCATAGCTAACTGCTCTAAGTCTGAACTTGCATAAGTGGCCTTCGCTATTCGATCAAAGTACGCCACCACGACGTCTCACCGGCCGCCCGCCTCCTGCAGCAGTGCGAGTGCCTCGCCGAAGGTCGGGAGCCCAAATTCCCTCGACAGTTCGAGACTGCTGCTGCCTTCTCGGTTCTGCTGCGACTCGCGGAACGCCATCAGCATGTCTACTGCCGAAGCTCGCTGCCGATAGGGGGTAAGCCGAGGACCTTCGGCTGAACCGGTGGCGGTAAGAACGGTCTTCCAGTTCCACCAGTGCTCGCGTATCATCGCGGCTGACTCGCCCGCGAGGCCGGTCTCACGAATCACCTCCACGGCATCCTCTATCGTACGGATGTTTAAGTCCCGACGCTTCTGCACTTCCTCCGTGACCATCGTCCGATCGCCATCAGACGGCAGGATGTTCAGAATGAATGGACGTCCAGTGCCGTCCTCGTTCTGGATCCAGCTGCGCAACAAACCAGCAACGGGGTCCGGAGTTGATACGATCCAGTCTGGGGCGCAGACCTCGAGGCCGAGACCACTCAAATGTTCCGGCTGAAGGAAGACGAAGAGAGGGCCTTCGATTACATCGGAAGCCGAAACAACGATGCGTGAAGCATCGAGATCGCTCGGGTTGTCACAGCAAAAGAGGTCATCGAACCGTAGTCTGGCAAGCAAGCGACGGCGGATCTCTGCAGCTTTCAACCTCTCGAAGTAATCGCGCAGTCCACGCTGGCGGAGCAGGTCGTATACGGAGCCGGCGAAACGCATTGCAACATTATACCTCTTATTGATCATACAGATCTGTTTCAGTTATTCTGTCCTAAACCTATACCCGGCTTCAAGGCAATCGTCCCGGTGAAGTCTCATCATCGAGAGCCTCCCACTTGGCTGTATAGTCGTTAGCTTTGATCGGAAATACCTCGGCGCAGAAAACTGCGCCTGAAAAGCGGGAGAACTTACCGAGGTATTTTCGATAAGGACACTAGGAGGGAGCCGCTGGCGCTTGCGGCGGATGCTTCCTATGGGGATTGAATGATAACTCGTTTAAGCATAATGATTTGCCGGATGAGATTCAATCCGACTTTGGGCGCATTTCCAGAAAAAATATCGCACATGACGGACCATCATAGCACACGCGAAGCGTCCGCCGCGCCAGCGGCTTCGTTCTAGTCGGCTTCTCGGAAACTTGGCATTAGCCCCTAAAGCAGCGTGGTTTTTTTGGAGAAAGGCTGAAACAAACCTGGAATGTGCGTCGTTATTGATTGTAGTAGGAACTTGGATATTACTACTACAATCAAAAGGAGCACATTCCAGGTGAACAAAAGAGACCACAAAATACTCCTCAGAGACAAGCAAAATCTTGAACAACGGCTGGAAAGGAAGCAGTTCGAGGACCAGCCTGACGCCATGTTCAAGGACTCCCACATCCAATATCAGATCGCCGAGAGAACCCGGGCCATCGGTTGCGGCGGTATCGGTGCTATGCACAAACTGGTGTGCAAGTTGGGATTGGACAGGGCGATCAACAAAAACATCATTCTGCTCAAGTGCCACGTGCCTTACTGGGAATCGGATCATGTGCTGAACATCGCCTACAATGTCCTTACCGGCGGGACCTGTCTTGAAGACATCGAGCGGTTGCGCAACGACGAGACCTACATGAACGGGCTTGGCGCCGAAAGGGTTCCGGATCCGACGACGGCTGGAGATTTCCTTCGTCGCTTCGATGAGGTCTGGATCTTCGCCCTCCAGGAAACCATCAACGAAGCCAGAAGGAAAGTCTGGGCGTTGCAGGATGATTCCTTCCGGAAAGAAGCCATCATCGACGTGGATGGAACGGTCGCCGGCACAACTGGCGAATGCAAAGAAGGAATGGACATTGCCTATAACGGGATTTGGGGTTACGCGCCGCTGATCGTGACTCTGGCCAACACTAACGAGGTCCTCTATCTGGTAAACCGGCCGGGCAGCCGTCCCTCTTCGGATGGAGCAGCCGAATGGATGGACGGCGCAATCGATCTCGCAGCGCCTGTGTTCAAGAAGGTCTGGCTCCGGGGCGACACGGATTTCTCTCTGACTTCCAACTTCGATCGATGAGACGAGAGGGTTGGATTTGTCTTCGGCTATGACGCCAAACAAAATCTCATTGATAGGGCTGAGGCCTTGCCGGAGAGTCAATGGGAGTCTCTGCAGCGGCTCCCACGCTACGAGGTCAAAACCGAAGAGCGGCGCCGTCCGGAAAACGTTAAGGAGCAGGTAATCAAGCAAAGAGAGTTCGAGAATATCCGCCTGCAGAGCGAGCAAGTTGCCGAGTTCGACTATCGTCCGACGCACTGCAAGAAGATCTATCGGATGGTTGTCGTTCGGAAAAACCTCACCATCGAAAAGGGGGAACGCCGGCTGTTCGATGACGTGCGGTATTTTTTCTATATCACTAACGATCGTCAGATGACCATGCAGGAAATCGTTCTTTTCGCCAATGACCGCTGTAACCAGGAAAACGTCATTGGTCAGCTGAAGAGCGGAGTCAACGCGCTGAGGATGCCTTCGGATGGTCTGGTTTCGAATTGGGCCTATATGGTCATTGCGGCTCTGGCCTGGAACCTGAAGGCTTGGTATGGCCTGGTAACCCTTGTGCCCGCGGCACGTCGCGATATTTTGCGGATGGAATTTAAACGCTTCCTGGTGAACTTCATCCAGATACCTTGTCAGATCGTAGCAACCGGTCGCCGTCTTATTTGCCGGATATTGACCTATAGCCGGCATCTGGAGACCTTTTTGGAAACGTTCAACCATATACGGCAACTTAAGTTTACGTAACGACCACAGCGCCAGGGTGGACCCAGCCCCGGCGCTGAAAGAAAGACGGGTGAGAGGAGGGAGCACAACGAAGACAAACACAATCAGCCGACGCAGACCAAACGATGCGGGGTGGCTTGTCTTTATGCGTCTTTTTCCCTCTCGTGAACATGATCAATATCGCTGGAAATGTCGCGGCGCTCTGAAAAATGAGCGGTTGCCCGAGCGCGAAAAAACCTCGCTTATTTAAGGATTAGCGGTTGCTGACGGACAGCCAGTTTCCGTATAGCGCGTGATACGGCCAAGTGGATTGTTACGGTATGCTCCGCTCTCGTATACGAATCAAGGGCAAGCTTCTCGTGTTGCCCCGGCGACCGAAGTTTAAAGGCACTCAAATTCTTGGTAAACTCACTCCAGATCATCTGAACGTCGTCTTCGGGTGACGCCAGCATTGCCGTTCACACTGACTGGGGCGATGTCACCGAGATCGGGCCATGCGCCAAGAGGCAGCAATTCGAGTCATCGACAGTTTCCTCCACGACAGATTAGGGAACACTGGCGTTTATGGTTTCGAAGGGCTGGTAGCTGTTCTTTTCCAACAGGCCGCAGGCCAAGAGTTTCGGCTGTCCAGTTCTGGCCGCCAATCCGGACATGATGCCGCTTCCGAATCGGGATACGCCAACAGCATCAAGATAGAGGCGAAGCACTATCGGAAAACAACCCCGCTCGACCTTCGCGAGCTGATCGCTGAGATAAATGAGGCAACCGAGTCCGACCCGAATCTCGACATTTGGGTCTTGGCGGCTTCACGTTCTGCTAGCGAACAAATATCGAGCTCCTTGGATAAGCATGCGGATTCACTCGGAATCGAAGTCGTCCTACTGGATCTAGGCATTAACGGCCTTCCTCGTCTCGGCGTACTGATGGCCGCATTCCCAAGGCTCGTCCTCGACTGGGCCGATCACCATCAATTGTGCTACGACGCTAACGAGGTTCGATCCGCGTTGCTCGCGATCGCCGATGCACCGGACTTCGAGCCGACGAAAAATCGGCTATTTGCCAGGCTAAGAGGCACCGTCGGTTACGATAGTGCACGCCGTCGAATCCACGACCGGCTTCGCAAGACGCTAAGCGATGTCAGAGATGCACGGAGCACATTCCGTCAGTCCCTCGGCATTAGGGCGCCGGACGCTCAGGTCGTTCGGCGAACCGAATTGAACAAACGGTTGGACGAGTGGTGGGACGTTCCGGGCGTACCAATGCCGGCAGTGGCGCTCGGCGAAGAGGGAACTGGAAAGACGTGGGCAGTCTTCGATTGGGCAATGGGACGGCTCGATTGTGGCGATATGCCAATTCTGCTACCGTTCGCAGCCGTTGCGGAGGAAATAACCAATGCTGATCCGGTGGAAACTCTCCTGCCACGTCTATTGGCGAAATGGACCCGCGTTCTGGATGAGCGTCGATGGAGGCGTCGCCTGGACCGCTGGGTAAGCACTGGCGAAACCGGCAGGCCACTGATTCTTCTCATCGCGGATGGCCTTAATGAGCGCGCGAACGTGGATTGGCGACCTTTCTTCAGTACACTCTTGAGTGATCCCTGGCGCGACAAAATCTCTGTCCTTGCAACAGACCGGCCCCATCATTGGCGGACCAAGTGCGCCATGGCAGGACTTTCCGCTTTCCATGAGATCGCTGTCCTGCGTTACTCCGAAGCCGAACTCGACCGGGCACTTTCTACCAGCAAACTGTCGCACAAGGACATCCCAAGCGATCTGATTCCGCTTATCTCAATACCGAGATATTGCCAACTGGTAGCAAAGCACTACTCGGAAATGATCGCTGCAGCGGATTTCACGAGAGAGCGGTTGATTTACTTAGAAATCAGAGATCGACCGATATCGAAGCTTCACTATCCGCTCACTGATGAAAACCTCTTCGAAATCATTCGCGACTTGGCGGAACGTGCGCGCGTTAATCCAGAATTGAAATCCAGAGATCTGAGGTCGTTGATTGCGGTGCCAGGTGGTGATGATGCGAACATTTACGAAGAGATTGTCAGTGGTGGCCTCCTTGTTCCGGTTCCCGGTAACGGGATGATCTCGAGCTATAGGGTCGAACCCTTGCGGCTAGTGTATGGCTTTGGCATGCTTCTCGCCAAGGAACTGGCCGTTCGGTCGTCGTCGAGTAGCAGTGACATTGAAGATTACCTGACGTCTTGGTTTGAGCCGCAGCCTGATATGGACCGCAAGGTCGAAATTTGTGGCTCCGCCCTGTTCCACGCGCTATTCCAGGATGGGTTTCCTGAGGTCGCGCTCCGAGAGTTGATTCGCTACTGGCTGAGTCTTCGAAACTCGGCCGATACTGCCCAATCCGGCTTTACGATGTATGTGCTGCGGCGCCCGAATATCTTTGTGGAAGTTGCCGAAGAGTTCTGGTCTTCCACGCACGACAGCGGAGCCGCACAAGAGTTTCTGGGCGCGGCCTTCGTTACCCATCGTGACGACCCACGGTTACAGCCGCTCTTGGTGCGGGCCATTGAAAGGTGGATGGGCTTCATTCATCCATTAGGTCGCCGTTTTTGGAGCTACGACCTCGCGCGAAACGAGCAGATGAGGAAGGGTCTGGAGGCACAAACTGGCCACGAGGTCACCTTGTCTGGTGATGAAACCGGAAAGGAAGAGGGGATCAGAAAGGGTATTGAAGCAAGGGCCGGATTCCCGATTGCACCAGGGGAAATCGAGGTCGCAGGTATTAAGCTCACCGTCATATCCGACGGCTTTCTTCTCAGATTGGCTCGCTTCGGCCTGATGGTGATGTCTGCCGGCGATCCTTCACCGTTCGTCCACTCGTTGGTCCCTTGGGCTGTAGCATCGGCGGTCATGGGCGACACCGACTTCGACGACCTCGTCTCGTGGGTCATTCGCCTATCGGATCAGGAAGTCGACACCATCCTGTTGGAACATGCACGCCGTCTTTTGTCACGGAACGAGCCAGTCGCGTCGGCCGCAGCTCGAATTCTCCTTTTTACGATCGGCAGTGGGGAGTCCGAATCCCTGATACAAGAACACGACCTGACGCCTGAGTGGTATAAAGTGCAACGCAGGCAGCATGCCGACGATCCATGCAAGAGCTTTTTTGCTTGGACCGAAAGTGAGAGCCTTCCCTGTCTAGGGCGCGAGGATGTCCCGTTGCATATAATCCTTGAGCGCGCCGCACTTCCGATCGTCGATCCATCAATCACGTTACCAACCACCCTAATTCGGCGAGCCAAAGAAGCTCTTCAGACGATCAATCCCGCGATGATTCGCGCGGCCTCTTTCGGCACAATCGAAGGGCATCGTCTGAAAACGTTAACTCAGATTCTGTGTGCCCGTGATCCGTCAGAAATAGCCGACTTCATGCGCGCCGTGGTGAGGATGATGCCCGATCGGGACTTGACTGGTCAGTATTCTCTCGCACTCCAACTTCCCAAGATATCGCTACTGTTGGGGGCCCAGGAGGTCATTGCAGTCTCACGAGCTATTGCCGGCCTGTCGACCGATGCTTCAGAGTGGTCGTTTGAGGATCACAGCGGACCTCGACATACAAAAAGAATAGCCGAAGCTCTTGCCTTTAGCGGAATTGCGCCTCATCTGAGCTCGTTAGAATTCTTCAGACGGTTTATCACTCGTCCTGTAAACGCAGGGGATCTGGTCGAATTAGAGATGTGGTTCGCTCCGGTCTCACAGGATGAGGTGCGCGAGGCGACTACGCTTCTCCATAAGCCTCCAGACCAAGCGACCCTATACCGCATCCTGTGGACTCTTCCTCGCCTGGGAGTCCCTCTTTCGGAGCTCGATCGTAGCCGGCTAGTGGACTTGGCCGACTCAGAAGATGCAAAAGCCCGGTCAGGAGCAATGCGGGTTGCTGTCGTCACTCACGACGAATCCCTCGGGCGGCGCATCGTTGATCTTGGCAGATCGGCTGGCAAGGATACAGACCCATGGGAGGAGCGCTGGCTCACGCTCCTGCTTGCCCGATTCGCACTTCACTTACCGTTTGAAAATATCGCCAAACGACTGCGGCCTTCCGCGATCGGCTTTGCCATTGGGCAGCGTGGTAATCGGCCCAACGAGATCGAGATGTACGCTGGGTGCCTCGACCAAGAATGGCAGCGGATTGTGTCGGCTGAGGATCCAGAGATCGAACGTTTGCCAGAGATCACAATAGACAATGACCAAAATGACAGCGGTGTGCGCCTGCCCGACCTACACGAACCTGCAACATCTCGCACCATTCGCCTAGACCGATCCCGTTCTTGGACCTCGGGCCCGCCGACAGACCCGGCTTTTGAGCTGAAGGAGTTGTTTTCGACTGACAATGAGGAGAAGGTTCGACAATTGAATCAAGATCTGCGCCGCAAAATCGACGCGATTTTAGCAGCGTGGCGTAGTGACGCGTTTCAGTGGTATGGCCGGGGGTTCAGTGTTAAGGCAATGGACCTACTCTACCAGCATTGCTCGACACTGGTGGACCGATGGATACAACCTGCACTCGCCGACTCGCTTACTGGTCTCTCAGTGCGTGTACGGCTGGGAAGCTTCCTTGAGCCAATCTGCCGCGTGCTATTGAATCGGAATCCGCAGTTAGGACTCCAACTCTGGAAGATCCTTCACAAGCGGGAGAGTAATCCGATTGTTTTCGACACAGGCGACATCGCGTTCAGCGTGGAGGATAGCTGTGAATCGAAACTTGCGCGCAAGACCGTCTTTGACGAATGCTGGACCGATGCATCGATTGCCCAAGTCGCCTTCACTTGTAATAGGTGGAACCGCCAGGAATGGCTCGATGAGGTAATCGAGGAGTTGATGTCAGCCGGGCAACTATGGAGAAGAGCAAAAGGGCTCACACTCGCAAGCTTCTCCGAGGTAACTCCGCCGCGTTTCGAAGAACTGGTGTCCAGAGCCGCGGTCGAGCACACGTGGGTTGAACAGAGCCTCGGCCCACTTCGGGAGAATGTCCGCAAAAACCGCCTGGCCCGGCATTGGTACTCTGTCTTCCTTACTTCGGAAGACTCCGATGCAGCTTGGGGTGCTTTGCAGCTTGTCCTGGCGCTCGCCGATGAGCGTTTTCTAAATTGGCGCGTGGAAGCCGAGAGGGAATGCGCTGGTAGCGAAACGGTTGAGAACAGGCTTCGCTTTTTAAGTCTGGGGTGGGAGAGGCAGAGAGACCTCCGGAAGGAAATTGGCCGAGAAAACGAACGGAAGGAACGACTTTTTGGGCTTAAAATTCAACGGGGAGAGATTTTCCCTTTCATGCAGTCGTAACCCGCACGGAAGATCATAGCGCTATCTGTGGGCGATGTATCCGATTCTCGTATCGTCGTCTATATCCGCAGCCAATTGTCCGCGGCTTACCGGACATCTGGATGCACGCAATCATTGCCGGTGAGCTTGGTCCCTGTGGCTCTCCCGTAAAGATCAAGCCCGTTCGCCTTCCGATAGGCAGCCCAGGCTCGCATCACGGTTTTAACCTGTTCACCTGAAGCGATCTCGAATCGAGCCAGCGAAAGGATCACGGCACGGACGCTGATTCGGGGCTCGGACGCTGGGCCTGCCCTTCCGCAAACGGGACACTTGAAGACTGGCGGATGGATGGCGCGGTCGGATCGAATCCTCCAAAGCATTGATTCCAGGGTGTCGCGCAACTCGACAAGGGACAGGAAGGACAAACCATCGCGCCATTCGGCCCGTAATCTCCACACCATTTCGGGAAACCATACTCTTTGCGCATCTCCAGCCGGCACGCGGGCCTCCGATCTGAGAAACCGTCTCTGTGGTCGCGCAATACCTTGAGGCGCGATATCGCGTTCGCAACGCTACCGTCAATCCCACGCTTCGTCACGAGCCGTGCTACCGTCTGGAGGTGCTATTTTGGAATCCGGGGCACTTCCCCCTACCGATTTCATGCAAGGTGTGATTAGTGATTTGCGACCGATCTTCTGAGTAGTGCCTATTACGGGATCTAAGTGATGTGCGCTCGTCAGGTCGCCCTGCGCTGCAGCAGTCGTCAGGCAATCACGATATGCCTTTCCGGGCTATGCTAGAGCGCTAACTGTGTGTGGTATATACTCATCACCTAATTTCGTGGCGTGGAGTCAGCTTCGTTGAAATCCATTCTGTTTGGTCGATTCATTCGAGGCAGGACCGGTTGGTATATCGTTGCCGCCTGCATACCAGTATTGGTTGGTTGCCTGATCGCAGGTTTTTCCTTGGACGCGAAGTCCATGGGCGTAAACCTACTGGCTGGACTTGCGTGTACCGCACTTGGCGTTCTTGTGGCGATTTGGGTGGTTGATCGATACGTGAGGCATGTCGCCCGCCTGCGTTGGTCACGTGTTGATACTTTGACGTATCGTGCAATAGCGGCACATCTGTGCGACGCGATGGCGCAGATTCTGGTCGACACCCCAGTCTTACGCGACTTGCGTCCGATGACGTCCATTCTTGAGGGTCGGGACAAACCTGACACTAGGACTATCGAAGGCTTAGGGCCGGCGCAAAAATAACTACTCACATACAGTCGTACATTGATCGTTTCTCCCGATGTGGCCACGGATTAATGTCTGACCGCCAATCCTGTTTCCATGGCCTATTTATCGGACATTTCTGGT
>Ga0315279_10000672_pt1 | contig 64128 bp, 109 predicted proteins | sample YL17G06_20_MG_FD_203694 | JGI IMG/M metagenome (GOLD analysis project Ga0315279, IMG submission 203694) | Sediment microbial communities from Yellowstone Lake, YNP, Wyoming, USA - YL17G06_20 | ecosystem: Environmental > Aquatic > Freshwater > Lake > Sediment | place: USA: Wyoming | collected...
CGGGGGAGGAGCGCCACTTCAAGTGGATGGACGTGGACCCAATGGGCTGGAAGTACCTTCAGATCAGAAGGGGAGGGGGGAAGAGGCCCTACGAACCCGGAGAGGAGCGAAGGAAGGGAGTCGGGCGTGGGGGCAACCCGGGCATAGGTTTCAAGGTCGTTCCTGAGTTGAGCAAGACGATCCCGGAGATGATGGACGACCCGAACCTTCGGCCTGTCGCGGAAATGATGAAAGCGAGACTCGTTCTGATAGTCAGGGCATGGATAGAGGCAGGCTACATAACACCGGAGGAGGTCATGCCATAACAGGCGCTTTTCAGTTTGAATCTACTGTTGTTATAATACCAGTAGAAGACGTTTATTGATGAATAAACGGATTAAGACCCCTTTTTAAACTGGCGATTCGGTCTGATCTTTGAGTTTTCAAAAGTTTCAGGTGGCATTTCTAAAAATTGGAGATTCAGTCGATTTTATAACTAATCAATGAGTAATGTATATTGCGAACCAAAAAATCAAACGGTTCGCAGAAATCCCAGCGCGTCGAGTCGGCGGGCAGGCAACTGCCAGCACGGCGAAACTGCGGTCAAAGGCGCGTTAAGCGGGCAGGAGGTTGGCCGATGCGGGCCCCCCACTCATGCGGGCAGGCGGAGGCGGGCCGATAGTCCGTAATGGCGGAGGTACGACCAACGATTACAGACCCACACAGGCAGGGAATACTCCATCTCCCGATTTCACGGGAGGGTCAAAGCTTCCTCCTGTCTCACACGGACAGGACGCCTTAACGGCCCCAAACAAACCACCCGAAGGCGTAAAAGCTCCACCTACCCAGATCAAGGGGTAGAGGTGAAGGCAACACAACCGGAGTTAGGTGCGGGAGCAAGTCCCCAATCATACAAGGGATAAGCGGCAACCACCAGCAGTCTCTCCTTTCAAGCCAGAGACTTTCGCCCACCGTAGGCCTGAGAGAGAAAACTCCGGCAAGACGTAAGGGGGTTGAAATCCTGTGTGGGCAAGGGGTCGGGTGGAAAAATGGACACACCATTACCGGACAGACTGAAGGCACATCTCATCACGGAGATCGACCTGAAGAAGAAGAGGGTGCAGGAAGACCTTGCGGACATAGCGCTCGCCGAGACCGACGCAGAGACGTTGGGCTCGCCCTCGAAGGTAGCCACACTCTTGGAAGTGGACGCCCTCTGGAAAGAGAGGTCGGGAATCAACAAGCACATAGCCAAGCTCCTCGGAAGGAGAAAGGAGATTCACGCTAGGCTGGCCGATCTCGGAGAGAGCAAGCTCCTCACTACCGTGATAAGGAAAGAGATGGAGGCCAAGGACAAGAACGGGGGGGCTTAGGCCCCTCCCTTTTTCGGGTGGTCAAGAACGGAAACAGTCAAGCCAGTCAGACAGAGATTCACCGCGCCCAACGGCATGAAGGTCTCGCTCCGCATGAGGTTCAAGTGCGAGACACCGATCTACTTCTTCAGGATAGGCCCAGCAGGGGCAGTCCAAGAGGTAGTCCAGCTCCACACCGCATGAGGCGCGGCTCCACTTTTTCTTGGGTGGTAAAAACAAATGCCGAAGTGTCCGAAGTGCGGAGCAGAGATCGACTATCTACACGAGTTCGACAAAGTAGAGGAGAAGTTCCGGTTCTCAATAGACGATAACGGGCTCCCAGATTATGCCCACCTCAACTACATAGCCGAGTCGGAAGAAGTCATTGACTTCGAGTGCCCCGAGTGCGACGCGCTTCTCTTTGAAGATGAAGAGAAAGCCACAGCCTTCCTCAAGGGGGAGCCAATACCTGCGGAGTAGTCCGCTTTGGGTGGTCAAGACAGATGGGAGACTTCAAGACTAAGTGCAAGTGTGGAGGAAACCTGAACGTTGTTCAACTGACTTGGATTGGTTCTATGCCTATGAGGGAAGACGGCTTCTGCTTTGATGATGCCGACACTTCCTGCACTGAGGATGAGATCGTCAAGTGCGACAGATGCGGAAAGGAAGGACGACTACAATACGAGATTTAGCACCTGCTACCTTTGGGTGGTCGAATCATGGACAACGTAGTGGAGATATGCAACGAGTGCGGCAGGAGCGTGGCTTGGGGATCGGGCCGCTATGTGAACAGAGTGCCAGACCTCAACGACATCGAGGAGAGGAAGGACAGGGGCAAGGCCTTCCCAGAGGGAGACTTCCTGTGCATCGAGTGCGACGAGTGCAAGGACTACGATTGCGAGACGTGCCCGTTAGTGGTCAAGAGGTAGGCCGTTTGGGTGGTAAGACATGGAAACGACAACTGAGATGAAGGAGCAAGAGCAGAAGATTAGGACAGCCTGTGAGCGTTGGGTCAGAGAATACTTCAGCGATATCCCCGGAGCTTTGATAGAGCGGGCCTACAAGGACAGCCCCGACGACCTTCAGTTGCTGGCTGGCGGGTCTTGTGTCGAGTGCGATGCTGGCTATGGCGACCCTCACGAGGAGGGTTGTGCCTTTCTCACTGACCCAAAGAACGCGACCTATCGAGCAGTATATGCTTGGCCCGCTGGCTGGGGCTGGCTCTGGATGCCGACAGAGAGCTTGGATGGGGACTGGATCAGAGAGAACGCGGGCGCGGTTGCGAAGCTCGGCTTTCTTGTGTATGACAGCGACGAGACCGGAATCCTTCTCGGAATAGATGGCGGTGGCTACAACTTCTACGATGCCCACTGGATACCTCTCTATAAGGCGAGAGGACTCAAGTGGCACGAGTAGCTACTGCTTCTTTGGGTGGTGAAAACATGAACGACGAGTTAGTGTACAGACCGACAGTCGTAACAGCGATAGTGCCAGTACCGGAGACAGCTCCCCCATCAGACAAGGGAGCGACAGTCGAGCAGGTCGCGGAGGCGCTCGTCAGGGACTACGGCTGGGGAGGAGACGGAGAGGCAGAACAAACAGAGGGCCCGACCTACGACATGAGCGAGCTGCCCGCAGCGGACCACGACATGACCTACTACCGCAAGCCCGAGCCGGAGCCAAAGCTCCTCGGAACCGTGAAGGTGACCGACCCCCACCTGTTCGGGAAGCTGCTCAAGGTCCTCAAAACCGTGGACGACGGGGAGATTCCTCTAGCCTTCAACCCACTGAACCAGACCATAGGCTTCACTTTCATGGACCCCTCCGAGGTCAGGATGATAGACACAGCGTACCCGGCGAGCGTGCCGATCAATATCAGGAGCCGTGCAATCGTGAACCCGGACTGGCTGGTCAAGCTGTTCGGAAAGATGAAGAAGGACACGGAGAGCGAGGTGTTCGAGTTCGACGTGTACGGCAGCCAGCTGGCTTTCAGGCTGGACGGCGAGGCGATGCTCAAGATGACCATACCCACTTGGAGGCCGAAGGAGAAGCCGCGCAACCCCCCGGTCATCACCTTCCACACGACCCTGACCCTGGAGACCAAGACGTTCCTGGACGCGCTGGACCCGATAGCCAAGCTCAAGCTGGACCGCGTGACGCTGAGTTTCGACGGGGCAGGCAACTTGGTGATTGCCGGATCCACTTCGGACGATGGCAGGGATGTGACCTCGACCACTCTGTCCAAGAACAGCCAGTTCGTTCCGCTCTCGGGAGCGGACGCAGACTCCAAGTCGACCTACGACGTGAAGTTTCTGCTGGGCTTCGCCAAGGCACTGAAGCAGCTCTCCGACACCCTGACGCTCGACTTCGGAAAGGGCATCCCGCTGAGGATAGCCGCGAACCCCGAGGGCATCCCGTACCTGAGATTCTACCAAGCCGCGATACTCGAATCCTGAGCTCCCCTTTGGGTGGAACCATGAAGTGTGAAAATGGACAACGCGCCTACTTAGGGCAAGCGATAGTCAGCCCTGCCTGCTACCATGCTGAAGCCGTCAAAAAGGTAACAGTCGGATATGTGAACGCTATCGGGGACATCTTCGAAGAGGACACGCTCTCTCTATGCGATGAGTGCGCCAAGCTGATAAAGCGGTCAGCAAGACGACATGGCAACCGCGTAAAGGTCGAAGCGCTGCCTCCTTTGGGTGGTGAAACATGAAGCAAGAGTACATAGACCTGTACCTGAAGGCAGCGAAACAGTACGGCTTCACACCAAGGGACACCACGACTGAGGATGCCCAGAGAGAGATAATGCGCTACCTCCTCGCCATGGGGCTCGTCCCCCTCACTGCTGAGAACATAGCGCTAGGGCCAAAGGAGGAGTTCCACATCGGCTTCGAGCACCTGCCTAACGACTTGAAGGACAGAGTGAAGAGCATGGCCAAGGATACGGAGAAGGAGTGGGAGTACAGCGAGGACACCGACGAAGAGGAGCTAGAGGCAGGGATTTGGACTGTCGAAGGGGTCTGGATCAAGCAGGGGAAGATAACTCAGGCACATGTCTTGCGGGACAGGAAAGTCAGGACGACGACAGAGTACCTAACGCCAGAGTTCAGCATAGACGTGGAGTAGAGCCCGGCCATTTGGGTGGTAGCGCATGAACAAAGGATTCTCGAAAGTCAAGGAGCTGTTGGAGCAACTCGAAGTAAAGCTGTCATGGACGGAAACGGCGTACAACGATGATGAAGAGTTCAGGAAGGAGATAGACAAAGACCTCAAGGCTGTCAGCAAGCTGCTTGCCAAGTGTGACGATATACTGGCGAACTGGACGTGAGACCATGACTCCTTTGGGTGGTGAAAACATGGGAAAAGGTGCGAAAGTCATAGTGGCGATCCCGGCAAGCGAGTGGAGGGAGATCGAGTCCAAGTTCGGCACGGACAACGTGGCCAGGAGCATAGAGGTCGGAATGCGCGTCCTGAAGGACTCGTTCAAAGACGAGTACGCCCAGTGGGCGAAGGGAGACAGGCTGGACTGGCAGAGCTGGGCGATCTCAATGTCGAAGGAGTTCCTCTCCCTGCTTGAGGAGGCGCAGAAGGCGGAGTGGGACAAGTTCAAGCCGAAGGACAAGCAAACGCCCTAGCCCTCCTTTGGGTGGTAAAAGATGAAGACGATAACAGTCAAGCTGACGGAAGACGAGGCCAAGGCGGCCAGGGACGCGCTGAACAACTCGGCCTACGAGTACGAGAAACATCCCGACGGCGTGGGGGACAACCTCAGCTCCCGGCGGAGGAAGACGCTCCTGAAGAGGCTGAACACGGTCGTGGTCAAGATCGACTTAAAGCTCTGAGCACTCGTTTGGGTGGTCGAACATGAAGTTTAAGACTATTCTCATAGACCCTCCTTGGACCTACGAGCAGAAGCTGGGGCGAGGAAAGAGAGCCGGGGACACGACGAGAGGAGGGCTCCCGTACAAGTCCCTATCCATCCAAGAACTGGAGGCCCTCCCAATCCAGAGCATCTCGGACGAGGACTGCATGCTATTCCTCTGGGCGACCAATGCGCACCTTCACGACGCGTTCCACCTGATGGAAAGGTGGGGCTTCAAGTACAAGACGACGATCACTTGGGCCAAGAACCACTTCGGGCTGGGGTACTGGTTCAGAGGACAGACCGAGCACCTGCTGTTCGGAGTCAGGGGGAACCCACGGCGGAAGATGGTCGGGCCTCACGGCGCGACTGGCAAGTCTTGGTCGACCCTGATCTTAGCAAGAAGGACCATCCACTCGAGGAAGCCGGAGGAGTTCTACGGCCTGATTGAAGACGTGGGGGAAGAGCCAAGGCTGGAGATGTTTGCGAGGCAGAAGCGGGGCGGCTGGGAGGTCTGGGGAGATGAAGTTGACTCGACAATAGACTTCTCTTTGGGTGGTTTAGATGACGCATAGGAACGCGATCACGATCAAGGGCTCGCTCCAGTTCATAGTGTTCATGTCAAAGCAGCTTCTTGCTCAACCCGACATAGAGGAGGACTCGGGCCTGATTCAAGACAGGAAGAATCCCAACGATTTCGTGCGGGTCGTCAGGTTCAAGGAACACCGTGGGGAAGTTTAAATCAGCACCTTTGGGTGGTAAAAGCAATGGCATGGGGAGAGAAAGTACCCGAGGAGACAACGTGCCACGGATGCGGGGGAAGGGGTTGGGTCCCTGTCAACGGCAACGCGGTGGTCTGCCCGGTCTGCAACGGAGCAGGCAAGATCAGAGGACGCAAACCGAACCCAAAGCGATGGGTAATGTGGGGTAGCCCACGCAGCTACGACACCTTCCATCCTGATAGGGCACTGACGGTCTGGAAGTAGCACCTGCTACTTCCTATTTTTGGGTGGATAGAACATGGCAACGATAGGAGACCTTCATGAAGAAGCTGGTGTGGGAATCCTTCATCTACAAGGACATAAGCCGATCAAGGGATTCAAGTGTACAAAGTGTCACAGCATCTTTCAAGTCAAGGATGACACTCTCCCGAAAGGTGTCGATGCAGAGCCTTCGCTGGGAACTTGGGGTCCGAACGGAAACGGCTGGCTGTACTGGCACAAGAAGGACGGAGGCGCAATGCTGCTCATAGCATGAGCACTTTGGGTGGTGAAACATGGGAAAGAAACCGAAGCACAAGTACTACTGGGGCAACATCTTCAGGGACCTGGATAGCAAGGAGATCGAGAGGGCAATAGACATTGCCTTGGATGTTCTGTTAAAACGTTTGCCCAAGCCCGACAAGGATGAGCTCGTAGGTTGCAGGAAGATCCTCGAGGAGAAGAGGCAGGCGGAGCTGGCCCGGTTCAAGGCAAAGGAGAAATAGCAAGCATGAGCACTTTGGGTGGTGAAACATGAGCGATACTGTCCTGGTACGAATAAAGAGACTTCTTAGAGAGAACGAGGATTGGTGCCAGCAGATAGAGGCGGCCGTTGATGGCTGGAAGGACAACCCAAGAATGAGAGGCTGGCATGAGGGTCTGGCACTCGGAAGGAGAAATCTTGCCAGAGAAATTGAAAGGGCACTCGAAGAGAAGAAATAGCATGAGCCACTTTTGGGTGGTGGAAAGGAGGCTGATGCACAAGGGAGAGGAACTTGCCCTCGCGGGCGTTCCGGCCTCTTAGCTTCGGCAGGAGGCAGTCCGCACTCCCTGAACTCAGCCCCCCCACAGACACCGGGGTGGTGATTTTGCCTGAGAAAGATGACAAGCTAAAAGAACTGCTGAAAGACATGACCTTGGTTACCTTCCTCAAGAAGGGGAAGGGCGAGACCAAAACGAGAATAGAGCAGGTTCTGACCTCAAAGAAAGAACTATCGAACGTCCGAAAGAGGTTCAGGGGATGGCATGAGGCCAAGCCAGTAAAGGGAATGTTCTGTGAGAAGTGCGGGAAGGCCATGCTCGACTGGGATCTGTGGCCCACATCTGATGGGGTGTATCGTTTTTATCGGTGCGCCGACCTTGAACGCTGCAAGACCATAATCACTAAGAAGGTAGCCTCAAAGGAGCAGCTTGAAGCTTGGAGAATAGCTCTCGAGAAACGGAAGCACTGTGGCAGGGAGATGAAGGATTCATGGAAATTTTGCCCCTACTGCGGAGAGGAACTCCCTCCAGAATAGTTAAGTAGCATGTGCTACTTTGGGTGGTAACATGAGAACCTTCAAGAACACAAAGGAAGCGATTGAGACCATCAGGGAGACCGGCTGGAAGGGGTTCAGGGGGCTGTGCTGGCAATGGCTCCTCCTCTCAACGAGCCTGCTGTGCGACATCCTGTTCGGGGACAAGCACTGGACCGAGGTCGTGTTCGGACCTTGACCTTTGGGTGGGTCTCCGCAAAGTCTTAATAAAAGTAGAGCATATCACTTCTAACCGATTTGGTAAATCTCGCGATCTCAGTCAGTGTGACAGACAAGAATACCGGAGTTCCCCTTCAGGGGGTCTTCCTGCAAGTGTTCTACACCTCGACTGAGACCAATCCTGATGGATCACACAAGACACCATCGCCGAAAACAACAACTGATGCCAGCGGCAATGCCAGTATATCCGCTTCGGATGCCTATCCTGGCGGGACCTGCACAGTCGATGTCTATCTGTCTGGGTTCACAGACTGGTGGGAAAAGAAGAACTCCCCGAATTATGTCGCGCACTACGATGTTGTGCTGGCCGGTCCCTACGTTCCTCCGCCACCCCCAACTCCGACTCAAGGAACGCTCTCTGTGGACACGGTCCCTGTCAAAGGCACGGTGTACGTGAAAGGAGCCTTGTGGGGCACGGCCCCGCAGAGCAAGCTGGTGGACCCCGGGACCTACATTGTGACCTTCGGGGCGGTCACCGGATACCAGACACCGGGCTCGCAGTCGGTCGCAGTGGTCGCCGGGCAAACAACGCAGGTCCTCGGGACGTACACGCTGCCGGGCGGCGGACCTCCTCCTCCGGGGCCGACAAAGGGCATACTCAGCGTGGACACAAGCCCCCCCAAGGGCAAGGTGTTCGTGGGTGGGGTTGATTGGGGTTTCGCTCCTCAGGCAAAGGAAGTGGACGCTGGGAACTACGATGTGACCTTCGGAGGCATCAACACTTACAACACGCCAGCTCCGCAGACTGCCGCAGTCGTAGCGGGTCAGACCAAGACGGTCATGGGGCTGTACACCCCGATTGCCACGGAAAAGAAGAAGGTGGCTGGCGATGTCTACACCGATGTGAAATGGGATCCAGCGGAAGGGAAGTTCACGGCTACGCCAGTTCCGGGCGCGAAGGTGACCCTAGTCGGGCCGGACACGCTCACATTCACGACCGACTCGAACGGATGCTGGCCTGCCAAGGGCGTGACTACAGATGTGTACAAAGTGATCTATGCTCTTACGGTCGAGGCCAGCGGGTTTGTGACTTCCTCAAGCACGGTGGACTGGTCCCAAATCGACTTCAAGGAGGTAGAATTATTGAGGGTTCCTAGTGGCACTGGCAACTTCTCCGGGTACGTGAAGGACAAGGCGACAATGGTCGGAATATATGCTATGCTGACGATCTCGGGCGATGGAGTGGCCTGGACTACCGACGGATACTATGACACAGCAACCCTGCCTCCCGGCTCTGTCAAAGCGGGTTTGCACACGGTGGTGGTTGAGGCATCGGGGTACGACACCCTCACGGACAGTGTGACGGTTGCGGAGGGCGGGAATATCAGGAAGGACTTCCTCCTGACCAAGACCGCAGCCCCTCCACCAGCCCAACCCTACAAGGTCTGGGGCAAGGTGATGGACATAATCAGGAAGAGGCCGATACCTGGGGCCAAGGTGACATTCGCTTGGAAGGAGCCGGGCACAAGGGGCTACAATCCCATAACCTCCGTGTACAGCGGAAGCGACGGGAGCTACCTGATAGAAAAGGATCCCCCAGACTCTTCCACCAAGATCTTAACCGTGTACGCGGAGTACACAGACACTCACGGTGCGTATTCCGACACTGGTGCTCTGAGCCGCGAATGGACACATGGCGTTGAGACTGGCAGGAACATAGACATCGCGATCTGGCCTCCGGCTTGCTCTCTCGAGGGCTTGGTCTGGGTGGATAGATCCAACGATATTTGGGGTGGCACGATCTCAGGGAAGTACCCTGTCCCCGACGCAACGATCAGGCTAGATCCTCTGGAGCCGGACTTGGGCACCTACTCCACGACCCCGGACTGGATGGGTCGCTACGAGTTCGGGCCAGGCAGCACCATTCTGTCGGGCAAATACACGCTCAGTGCCTGGGCACCACTCTACAAGCAATCCAAGGAAGAGTGGGTGGCCCCCATAAACACGCCCGTCGTCAAAGACATCCAACTTTTCCTTGACTATGGTTCCATCAGTGGCAAGATAACCGACTCTGATACTGGAGCAGGAGTGGGTGATGTTGCGATCTGGACGAACGGCCCATTGAAGGTGGGGGAGACGAACGCGGACGGCTCGTACCTGCTGGAGAACGTGAGACCTGGGACTTGGAACCTGTGGTTCAAGAAAGGTAGCTATCAAGATGTCTACAAGAGCGTCAGAGTCGAGACAGGGAAAAATACAACAGTAAGCTTCGCTATGACTTACACTGGGGCGCCGAGACCGCCTCCTCCCCCATCGACTCCACCTGCAGGGAAGTGTACCATTTACGGCAGAGTGACAGAGTTAGTGTCAGGGGTGGGCTTGAATGCCTATGTGACCATAATAGAGGATAGTTTCATACAGAGGGCCGATGTGCAGGGCTACTACAGACTTTCCGACCGCCCGGTCCCGCCCTATGGATATTACAGGGTTCAGGCATCTCTTGATGGTTATCAGAGCAAGCTCCAAACCGTGACCATATCTTCGGGCCAGACCAAAGAGGCCAATTTCCAGCTCGAGAAGGAACCAGGCACTCCGCCACCAGGTCCTCCGAATGTAGGCTCAATACACGGGACGGTTTCAGACACAAGCGGACCAGTTGGCAGCGCTGGGGTATCCCTCCAAGGAGTGGAGAATGTTTCAACTTCTTCCGGGTCGGCTGGTAACTATTCGCTCGGGCCAGTTCAAGCCGGGACCTACACGCTGAAGGTCTGGAAGTCAGGCTACGACACTTTCACAGGTTCAGTCGTGATAGTGGCAGGACAGGATGTGACAAAAGACGTGGTACTGAGCAAGACCGCAGCTCCCCCGACACCACCGACTCCCCCCACCGGAAGTGGAACGCTCTACGGCTACGTGAAGGACTCGGCGGGAGGGCCCGTGGGCGGGGCCAGCCTGATCTTCTCAAGCGCTTCTCTGGCGAGCTCAGGCGCCACGACGGACAAGAACGGGTACTACACCATCACCCTCTCGGAAGGCACGTACAGGTTGGAGATCACCGCGCCCAAGTGCATCACGGTCAGGGAGGACGTGGCCATCGTTTCAGACCAAGTAGCGGGGAAGGACTTCACCATGGAGCTGACAAACGCTGTCCCCACGCCGTCCCTTCCTAGCTGGCTCGGACCGGCAATCACTACAGCTTTCGGGTTGGGTCTCATCCTCTTGGGTGGTCTCTGATGGTCCAGGTCTCGGGCGTGCTCATAGACAAAATCTCGAGGCTGGGCTTAGAGGGCTCAATCTGGCTGACCAAGCCGGACGGCACTCCGCTCGAATACTACGGCTACGCTCTGGCGGCCAACAACTACCACTGGACGATCTATCAGGACGTGGCCCCCGGGAACTACAAGGTGGGCTTCAATGCGGGTGGCAAGTACTGGGTCGGACACACGGACGTGCTGGAATGCACGAGAGACAGGAGCGACATAGCATGCGAAGCTATTCCCAAGACCGACTCAGGACTGAGGGGCACCATAAGCGACCAAGACAGGAACCCGCTGAACCAGGTCCTCGTCGTAATTGAGGGGACCTCAATCGAGGGGAAGGCGTACGCGGACCAGACCAACACCGACTCCACCGGCTTCTACATACTCACGGGCGTCCCGCCGGGCAGCTACTACGTCACGACGTACAAGGTCAGCTACATCAACGTCTTCAGGGACCCGGTCACGATAGCCCCGAGCCAGTATGTCACCAAGAACTACATCATGAAGAAGATCTCGCCTATTCCCACCGACAAGGGGATCCTCGAGGGGGTGGTCTTCTCGACCGATAGCAGCACTGCAGTAGCAGGTGCTAATGTCAGCGCCATAGGGCCGGAGACGAAGAACACGACATCTTCATCTGACGGGACTTACTTGATGGAACTCCTGCCGGGAACCTACAAGGTCGAGGCAACCAAAGGGGATCAGTCGTCCGGATGGCAGGGCGTCACGATAGTGGTGGGACAGAGGATGGGGCTGCCGCTCTACCTATCACTCGCAACCGCACAGGTCCAGGGGACCGTCAGGGACAAGGGCACGAAAGGGGGGCTTGCCCAGGCGAGCCTGACCTTCACGAGACAGGGCAGGGATCCCAAGACCGTGACAGCGGACGACGTGGGCGTGTACAGCACCCCGCTCTACATCGGCTCCAACGGCGTAACTATCACGAAACAGGGTTACAAGCCCCTAAGCAGTAGCATCAACGTGCTCCCGGACAAAGTGAATGAGTTTGACTTCGAGCTCGAGCCGGAGGGCGCGGTCAAGCTCCCTTGGTGGCTCTGGCTGGCCCCCGCTGCCTTGGGAGCCGTTCTGGTGGGCAGGGAAGCCATAAAAAGGACTAAATGAGAGGAGATAGCGGAAAAGGGTGGTAATAGAGCATGGCAAGTAGCGAGCCCATACAGCCATCAGTACCCGGGATGACAAAGCGAATCAGGTTTCTGGAGGCACAACTTAGGGAGAGGGACGACGAGATCAACAAGCTCCGTGGATTGGTTGAAGAATCCCTGCATGAGAGAACCGAAGGAGCCGGGGGCCAGCGCAAGGTTCTCGAGGAGAACGAGAAGCTGAAGCGCTGCTTAATGGCGGCCTTCTCAGACATTCCTTTCAAGATTCCTCCCGGAATCTCCTTGGGCGTGCCGGAAGGCAAAGAGGCATCATTCGCAGAGATGTCCCCCTACTTCTTGGAAATTCAGAAGCGGGTCCTCGAGTGCGTCATAGAAATGGTGAAGGTCAGGGGCGAGTCCGTCCACTATGACGAGGTCACGACATTCTATCGCAACAGATACAGGGGGCAGCCCGTCAAGTCCGAGACCATCAGACGCAGACTTCAGATATTGCGCGAGCAGGGCTACCTTGAATCTCCGAACAAGGGAGAGTACCAGCCCATCAAAAGCAAACTGATGCCGAAAGGGAATGAAAAAGAAAGCAGCACGTGACCAGCACGTGCTACTTTGGGTGGAAAGCCTAGCCCCGTATGATCTTCTTCATCTTGTCCGAGCAGTCGCTCAGGTTGGCGAGATCTCCGGTGATGATGGCGTAGTCGTCCTCAACGGCCTTGATGTGACCTAGGAGCAGGTTGATGTGCCCGGTGAGAGTAGGCTTCGGCCTCGGTCTAGGCCTTGGCTTCTTGATCGGTGGTGCCACCTTCTTTGGTGCCATGCGCATAGAGCTCCGGGCAAACCTTATAAACCTATCACTCTAACTAACGACCATGAAATGCAAGTTCTGTGGGTCGAGCGATGTTGTGAAGTACGGTGTGGATTGGGCCGGCGGAAGGCATCAACGCTACCTCTGCAAGACTTGTGGCAGGGTATTCAAAGTCAAGATCAAGGAGAAGGAGGTTAAGGAGAAGGAATGAGCCAAAGATTCATACCACTAGCTCAATGGGGGAGAGACAGGGTGCTCTACAACCCAGGCACGGATGAGATCACGGTCATAAAGGACGATGTAGCAGAGAAGCCAATCAGCCTAGCCAAGTACAGAAAGAGTGAGCTCGGGATGCAAGGACCCCGCTACTTCGTGGAGTCAGTCACATATCGTAGAGATGATACGGTCAAAGTTGTAGTCGCGCAGGAGGTCTCTCTTAGAGAGGTAGAACTATGCTTTGACAAGGACGAGTTTGAGAAACTCGGACCTAAGCCGGACGACTCGGTAGTGCTGGAACTACGGCAGGTGCCAAAGAGGGATGAGTGAACCCTTAGTCGTAGCAAGAGACAAGTGCATCTGGGGCCTGCTGGGAGATGTAAAGGTCGGACTCGATAAGGCTGGGCTCGACAAATATGAGACGCGACTGATTGACTGCCCCTATGCGAAAGAGATGTCGTATGACGCTGTCCAGCACACACAGGTCCCTCCCCTATGGTCAATTCAGACCCAAGGCGTTTGCCATCTGTGCATGCTCTCTAGGGTGTTGAACCTAGGCATCAAGATGAGGGCCTCCGGATCTCTGCGCAAGGATGGGTGGTGAACATGAGTGAGAAAAAGGAATCGAAGGAAAAGGACAAAGTCTTGTCAAGCGACGAGGAGATCAGAGGAAAAGTCATCTGGATAGCTGCGGCACTTGTGGGAATAGACGGGCTCAAGACAATAGAGCCAAACCCCAACATCGGAAAGATCATAGAGCTAGCAGTGGACATAGCAGAGATAGCAGGTTACGAGGTCAAGAAGAATTCAGACAAGATTCGGGATAGCTCAGATCCAGATAAGGCGGCAGAAGCTTACGTCCGTGCAACGATTGCCGACTTGGAGCGCCGAGGTCTTTGAGGCGAGTGCAAAATGATGTTCCTTCTAGGAGGAGCTTTGAGCAAGGGAGATGTACAGTATGTTGTCCCATCACGATATCCGGGTCCTCCTCCCATCGAATCCCCAACCCCCCAGCCCATAATCGCAGTGCTCGTTGTCGCTGTGGTAGTGCTCGCCATACTCGCCTATGACCTGTACCGTAGGTATAAGAAGGTCCTCGGCGTATTTGATAGAATCGAGGAGAACACTCGAGGCCTTAAGGAACTAGCTGATGTACTGGGACGCATGGAAGACAATCTTGAGATGGCTGGAGCGCAGATGGCAGAGATCGTCAGGAAGAAACAGGAGAGATTAAATCGCAAGAGAATGAAGGTCTTCAATGAGAGAATACCTCTACCCCCCGTGAACTTGGCATCGCTGTTCGAGGAATTCAGCTTTGAGCGCTGGATAGAACAGCGCGATCAATCGATTGGTGCTGAGAAATGGAAAGCGCAGTAATCATGGTCTTCGTTATCGTCGTGCTCATGCTCGCCGGAGTAGTGGCCTACCTGCTGATTCCACACAAGAAGGAGGCGAAAGCACATGACTGACGAGAACGCGGTCAGCAGAGTCGCTAAGCTGTTGAGCGGTCTGCACCTTAAGGGCTGCTACAAGAGCGCAGAGGTCACTGGTGAGTGCTCAAGAAAGCGGCATGAAATCCTCGACATCGTGCGCGACCAAGACAAGCAGATCGAAGCACTCAAGAAACTAATCAGGGACAATACATGGAACGCTGAGGAAAGGGAAGAGGCGAGGGCGAAGAAGAATGAATGAGGTAGACCACAGGCGACTATCTTGGATCGAGGCCGTAATCAAAGTCCACGACAAACTACCGATAGAGACAATAATCGTTCTCACTGACTGTCTTATCAAGACATCCCCAAAGGGGAAGGAGGACGAGTGAGCCTTGACCAATTACCTCGTGGCAGGCCTTCAGATCAGCCAAGACAAAGGCGAGGCCCTCCTGACGCTGGTGGAGGAGACCCCCAAGATCGAGGAACAGCAGCGGTCGGATGAAATGGTGGACACCATGACAACGGTTCTCTCGAGATTCGGCTTTTCCCCGGTGGACAGGAATCGGAGCAGGAGCATAAGCATAGTGATCTCATTCGCCGAGTACATGAGGCTCGATTTGAAGCTGGGAGACATGGTGAAGGTCACGATAGAGAAGGACTAGCGTTTGGGTGGAAGCATGGAAAAACACATGAGCGACTATGTGGTAGAGCACAAATGTATCAGTTGTTCTTACAGAGAATGGAGAAGTGCAGAGACCAAGAAACCACTGGAGGGATCAGAATCTGGCCCTGCCATGCTTTGGTGTAAGCTACACGACCGTGAAACCTCTACAGCGGACACATGCCAGCAATGGAGCGGAAGCCTTGCCTAAAAAGAACCCCGGGAAGACTGTCCTGAAACTGCTAGAGAAAGCAGAGCAGATAGCGGACAGAGAGTATGAGAAGCCAACGCTGAAGACACCGAGGCCAACGTACTGGTGGCCAGTCTTGGTTGCGGTCCATCGCGCGAAAAAGGAAGTCCAGCTCTTGCTCAAACAGTTGAAGTAGTGCTACTTTGGGTGGAGTTGGTCGAAGACCTCCTTGAGGAAGATACTCGTCTGCTCCAGCACGGCAACGCCCTCGGGTGTCAGCTCGTAGTAGGCCAACCTCTTGTCCTTTTTGTCGCGGTACCTCATGAGCAGGCCCTGCTTGTGCAGCCTCCACACGTTAACGTAGACGGTCTGGTCCCGGCAATTCAGCCCCCTAGCCCTCAAGATCTCCGCTATGGCACTCGGGTGCTCCGGCCCCTCGCTCAGCAGTGTGAGGATCCTAAGCCATGAGTTCTCCTTGGTGAGCACTGTTTTCAGGTACCTGAGCTGGGGCAGCTCCGCCTTGGGTGGCTCTGGAGCCAACAAAGAACTTATGGCCTGGACCACGTCCAATCGCCTACCCCTCCACCTCGACCAGCTCCCAGAGGAAGTCCTCAACTTCTGTGAAGACATCATCGAAGGCGCTGAAGAAGTGTATCAGAGCGAACACCACCTTGTTCCTCCAGGAGCTGGCCAGCCCCCTCTTCTTGGCCTCGGACTCGTCCCCGGGCAGGCTCATAGCATCTCCTTGCAGGGAAAGCTTATAAGCCTACCTGCTGGCCTACTGACCATGCGACTGACATGCAAACGTTGTAAACACTCTTGGGAGTACAGAGGAAAGCGCACCTACTACACGACGTGCCCCAATTGCAGGGGCGCTGTCAGGATCAAGGCAGTGAAGGAGGCCGAGGAAAAGAAATGAGTTGGAGAAGGAGGGGACGAAACTATGACTGAAGAAACGGGCGTGAGGTTGGTCGGCGCGGTCGCTTGGGCCAGGTACACGGACGAGAGCGGCAAGAGAACATTGTGGGAGACGCACGTCAAGCACGACGGTTTCCCGGTCAAGAGCCTGGAGCCGATAGTGCCCAAGTGGTGGGGGAGTCTAGTGGGGGAGAGGGCCTACTACCAGGTGGACCTGACCCGCTTCGACGAGCAGGCCCGCCAAGGGGTGCTGAGGTTCCTCGAGGCCGTGAATCCGGACATGCCCCCGGAGCGCATCCAGGAGAAGAAGGGAAAGAAGAAGACGCTGAGGGTATTGGCCTCGGAGGTAGAGATAGTCGGGGAGCTCACGAGCTGCCCCAAGTGCAAGGCTAGGGTGTACAAGGGCGCGACGTTCTGCCCGTACTGCGGCGAGTCCATGCCCCTGATCGCCACCCCAACACCGCCTCCGCCACAGGGAGAAGAGACAGTCGTTTCACCAGCGGCAACTGGCGACATAGGATTTGGGGAGCCCAAGAAGCCGGAGAGAGTAACAGCAGGAGAGCCGCTCAATCTATTGGAGGAAGCGGACAGGTTCAACTCAGTCCTCCAGACCGTGCTCGCCTACGCGGAGAAGCTGCACAAGAACATGGGCCTGACCAAGATCGAGATAGACAAGAACGGCAGGGCGCAGGCCTACTTCACATCGACAGAAGGACCTAGAGCTGATACCTTGGAGAGCCTCAAAAGAGACTCTCCCCCGAAGAGGGGGAGGCCCAAGAAACAAGAGCCTCCACAAGAGCCCCCGCAAGGGACAGAAGCAGGTGCTAAAAAGGTATGAGCGAAGTAAGCAAAGAGGTCAAAGTCTATCTGAACGGTGAGATGGTCCCGTTGTCTGAGGCCACAAAGAGAATCAAAGTACCGCTGACCAAGACCTCCAAGAGAGTACTTTCAGAGCTGGTTAAACAAGGGGTGCCAGTATCGCCGAAGCAGCTTGCATCTGAGCTGAGGAGAACGCAGACGACGATCTACAGGTCCATAAAGAACTTGGAGAGTCAAGGTCTGGCCCTGAAGATACGCCGCGGCTTGGTAGTCCTCACAGAGGACGGCTACAAGACCATCAAGGGAAAGGCGAGGAAGCATGAGTGAGCCCCAGACGGACTCTTCACCAGGAGGAGTCGAAGTGAAGACAAGCCAAACGGAGCACAGAGATCTCCTGAAACTCGTGGAAGAGTACATCCAAGCTAGGGAGAAGAGGAACGCCGGGCTGAAAGCTCTGGCTGCCATTCTGCTCGTAGGGTCGATAGGCCTCGCCCAGATTCTGATTTTCCTTCCGGAGGGTCTCCTTGATGTACAGGCACTTTTCTGGAGAGCAATTATCGCGCTCGGACTGGCATCGCTCGCTTTTGGCATAGTCGTCTACATCTTCGTCCGGTCCTGAGACATGAAGCTCGAGCTCGCAGAGCACGTGGCCGCGTCGTTCGTAGACAGGATAAGGCCGCACTGTGGCCGGGTGGCAATAGCGGGTTCTATCCGTAGAAGGCGGCCAGAAGTAAAGGATGTCGAGGTGGTCGCGGAGCCGAAGCCCTCGCTCTACCCGCTCATACTCGAGATGAAGAACAACCTCGAGGTCGTCATGACCAGGAAGAGGAGCGACGGTGGCATGCCCCCGTTCGGCCCGAAGTACTACGCGCTCTCGTTCCTCTACATGGAGGAGGGGCTGCCCAAGGCCTACTACAGCGTGGACCTGTTCTGCGTCACCCCCCCGGGGGACTGGTGGCCGATATTCATGCTGAGGACGGGCAGCGCGGGCTTCAACATCTGGTTCGTGACCAGGATCAAGCAGTTCGGCTACAGGTTCAATGGCGGCCACGTGGAAGTGCTGTCTGGAACAAAGACCCTGGTCGACAGGAAGGTAGACCTCTGGAAGCCGGTCAAGATAGGGAGCGAGGAGGAGCTGTTCAAGCTGTGCGGGCTGAAGTTCATTCCTCCGGAGGAGAGGGACCTGCCAGCGGACTGGCTCGGCGGAGCGTGGTGGGAGAGATGGAGCTTGGGTGGTGGTGCTAAAAAGGGTGGTGAAGGATGAGATTAGTTCAAAACAACAAATGTTCGGATTGTGGAAGCATAGTTCAAGAGCCATTAATCCATCGCACTCCATGCAATGGCCCGGAAAACTGTCTTCAGAACATATATGGGAAGCATATTCACGTTGATTCTCTTTGTCCTTTCTGTGGCCGAGTTTTTGTAAGTCTAGTAGAGCGTGAAGAGAAATGACTCCGGAAAATGCGCTGCTCATTATCCTTTCGGCTTTGATAGCAACCTTAGTGTCGTTCTTTCTTCTGGCTCGTAGATCACGGTCAAAGTGGAGGCCCGGAATGACCTCCTATGAGTACGCCAAGACCCTGACCACCAGCCAGTTAAAGAACGAGATCAAGGAGCTCTGCAAGCAGAAGCCGACAGCGGAGGCATGGCCCAAGTTTCAAGCGGAGGTCCACCCCAAGCTGTCCGCGTTCTGCGACGAGCTGAGGCTCCGGGAGGGCAAGGCCGCCAACGAGTTCATAAGGGAGACGATACGGGAGACCAGGGGGGAGAAGGCCCTGAGGCATTTGGGTGGTGAAGAATGAAAAAGAAAGAGAAAACGCCCTATCGCCTGTTTGCGACCGTGATAGAGATTCAGCCAGACTATGGCATAGATGATGCAGAGTTCACAAAAGTTTCCATAGGAGTACCTGCGCCGAGCGTTCCTAGTCGTTATGCCTACCATGTCTACAAGCACATCGTTCACCTGTTCATTCCGAAGGCAGAGTGGCACGGGCAGTTCCAGTTCTGGGATAAGGTCGTAGTCATCATTAGCCAGGGCAAGTTGGTGGTAGAGAAGGTGGAGGAGGGTTCCAAATGAGGAAGTGCAAGAGCTGTGGCTACTACGAGGAGCCGAAGCGGGGGACCATGGAGACCATTCCAGCGAGCGTGTCGATCTGCAAACGCCCCTGCAACGAGCTTGCCGAGCCAGACGCCCAAGCCTGCGGCATGTGGAAAAAGAGACGGAGGAGAAGGAAGAAATGAAGTGCAAATGCGGCTACGAAGGTGAGCCGGAATATGGCGACTTTGGTCCATGGGAATCTCACATTAGATGCCCGAAGTGCAAAACAATGGGATGTTTTATCGTCGAATCGTACGAAAGGGTCAAGATGGCAATTCTCTATCCAGAACACTGCGCTGGCCGTGAACATGCAGGCAATTACTCAATCACGCATGAGCGGGCACAGATGACAGTCACGGTGAGCGACAGGGGAGACTATCTGATCTACTGTCCGGTGTGCGGATGGGGAGAAGGCGGAAGATTGTCAGAAGACAAGGCCAAGGAACTCCGGAAGCTCCTTTTGGTGAATCAGAAGGAGGGCAAATGGAGCATCATGCACTCGCCAGAGGATGAAGCCAAGCTAGTCGGCAAGAGGATAAAGGAAGTGTGCACGGAGGAAGACATGGGGCTCACAGGACTCATCTTTGAGGACCGCAGCCACATCGTAATCGTGAAGAACGTGAAGGGGAAGATAGACTGGCTCTATGATGAACCTTTGGGTGGTGAGAAATGAAAGTATCATTAGGCAAGAATGCTGAAATAGACGGCCAAGAACTGATCACCGGGCGGACTCTTCTCTGCTCGGTCACAAGGTACGGGAAGAGCTGGTGTGCCCGTCGCATAACAGAGCAGGTATTCGGCCATTCTGGAGTAGGCATCATCGATTTAGAGGGCGAGTACAGCACATTGCTGGAACTCTATCCTTTCTTGATAATAGGGAGAGATGTTCCAATTGAGCCAGAGGCGGCAGCTTTCCTAGCGGATGAAATACTGAAGAACAGGCTGAGTTTCATTATCGACGGAAGCAACCCCGACCTCGATGCTGCAGTCTTCCAAGAATTCGTCGCCACATTTGTCAATCGATTCATAGCCGTGGAGGCGCAGGCGAAGGTGCCGTACCTCTTCATCTTGGAGGAATCGGACCAACTCATCCCTGAAAAGGGCGTAGGCTCTAGCCTATGCTTGGAGCCTTTGACTAGGTTGGTAGCCAAGGGAGGAAAAAGAGGGCTTGGGACCATCATAATCACCCAAAGGCCCGCGTTCGTATCCAAGAGAGTAGTAAGCCAAGCGAGCTGCAAGCTCATAGGTCATATCGAATGGAACGAGGACATAGCCGTCCTGAGGAAATTTGGCCAGATACCCGAGACAGCCGACATAAAGAACCTCAAGCAGGGATACTTCTACGCTGCTGGTCCCTTCATCGATAAGCCTCGTGTAATACACATAGGTCCGGTGAAAACCACGCATTTGGGGGCCACACCGAGTGTAATCCCCCCAACGCCGAGCGAACTAAAAGACGTTGTCGCGCAACTGGCAGCGAAGCTTCCCGCAGTGATCGAGGAGATGAAGCCAGCCATCCCCAAGGCGGCAGAAATAGAAGCCCGCTTGAAGGAGAAGTTCGAGGAACAGTGGAAGGTCAGGTTGCAGAGGGTTGAGAAACAAAGGGATTCTATCAGGGTAAAGACTGAGGCCAGGTACGAGACGGAGATCGCCGACCTGAAGCGCAAGCTCGAGGACGCCTCCAGGCAGGCAGCCATGAAGGGATCCGTGAGCGACCTGCTCTCGCACCCCCTGGTCCAGCAGAACCTAGAAAAACTCAACGCCAAGCAGCGCGGACTGGTGCAACTGCTTGAGACGAAAGGGCCGCAGTCCTCTGAGAACCTGAGCCTCTTCTTGGAGACAAACCCCAAGAACGTTCCGGCCTTCATCCACGAGGTCAACAGGAAGATCCCGAAGCTCGTAGAGAACGTCCAGGGCAAGTACGTGAGCAGGCTCGCCAAGCTGTTCCCGGTCACGGAGGAGTTGCAGGAGGAGGCCAAAGAGATTGAGCAGCTGAGAAAGGAGATTGAGAAGCTGAGAAAGTGGGTTGAAGATCTGAAGGAAATGGAAAGGGAAAAGATAACAGAACTCGCTGACAAGAACAGGCAGATCAATGAGTTCCCGGATCTCACAAGGAACCTCATCGCTGGTAAGGATGAAGAGATTGCTAAACTCAGAGCTAGAGTAGAGGCTCTAATTCAACCTGATCTAAGACTTGAGACGATCAAAGAGATTGCTGAGGAAAAAGGAAGAGGGCCTCCGACTGGAACCCCTATCAAGGCTCCAACTCAGACTGACCAGTGGACTCCCGGACCAATCGTCGGACCAATCGTTCCGGTCGAGGTCCAATTCAAGAGGGTAGTGACGGGCGTGACGGTCGAGATCAACAAGGAAGTCCTTGAAGCCGATGAGTCGTCCCATCTGGGGAAGATACTCGCAAGGGGTCTGGACGGTTTCTTTGATGAGCCAAAGGGCTTCGGAGCGATTATGGGAGAGATGGAGCGCAAGTACTCATTGGCGAGGACAAGCGGGGGTAGCAGGGATGCAGTCCGGTCAGCGTTGGAGGAGCTGGTCGCCAAGGGAATTCTCGACAGGAAGCAGGAGCAAAACCAGTGGCAGTACTATGCTTCGGACTCCTTCAAAGAGCGGGTCAGGGAGAAGAAGCCATGACCTTAAAGGGAGCGTTGGAGTTTGTAGACTTGGCCCTATGGAACTGGTGTCATGGCGCTCTCAATTTGAGACAGGCATACAATATGGCCCTCAGGGTTGGCTATGGAATTGGCTGTCCAAGCCCAGGCCTATGGACTGGAGAAGGTGAATGCCGGGCCGTTTTGGGTGGTCTGGTCAAGAATCTTTCTCTCAATCAAACTTAAATATCCAACTAAATGAGTAGTACTGATCCCATGTCTAAAGAGGTCCAAAAACCCGCTCGATTCGTAATGGGTGGCCCATTGACCAAGTCCCCCAAGACAGGGCGGAAGGTAACTCCATCATCTGAGCTAGCCCCCCTTGGTGCTGCTCCGGCGCCCACGGCGGTTTCTCCATCCTCTACTAGAGACACTTCAGGTCTTGGTAAAGGGGCTGCTGAAGGGGTTGTTGGAGTAGTTGCCGATACCCTTGGCGAAGTGGGTCGCTATAGCTCCGTAGGAGAGAGGGACAAGGAGATAGTGAGGCTAAAGACCGAGGGCCATCTCATAGGTGAAATCTCTAAGGAGACTGGCATCATCGCCAGCACAGTGAGAAACGTTCTGGAAAGGAAGGGGATGCTAGACTGGGACCCAATAAAACTGATGGGCGATCTCGATGACCTGAAGAAGAAGTTTGGTCAAGAGACACAGGAGACGCGGAACCGGTACGACGTGCTCACATCCTCCCTTGAGGCTTTCAAGAACGAGGTCAGAGGCGTGGTCAAGAGGATACCACCCGTAGAGGAGGCAGATGAAGAGGAGAGCGGCCCAGAGTTCACGGAAATGGGGAGTTCGCCTATGATCTCTTCCTCCTTTCCCTCGAAGGGGCTGAAACTGCCAACGGTTGTCTATCTTTATTACGATTATATGAGGGGCAAGGGCTATGAGGGGACGTTGGAGGACTTCCTTGGGGAGTGCGTGAAGGGCTTCTTCGAGAAGGTTCTCAAGTTGAGAGTGACCATGTCACAGGAGGGGTTTTAAATGTCAGAAGAGAAAGAAGGCAAGAAAGATACCATAGAAGAGCTGATGAGGAAGTCAAGGGCGGGGCAGCAGCCGAAGGCAACAATAGAGGACGTGCTAAAAACTCAGGATGAACTTAGGATCCGTGAAATCAGAGATGTCACCTTAGAGAAGGTCCTTTTAAAGGGGCAGAAGGAACTAAAAGAAATCAAGGAATCGATGGGTGAGGGGGGAGCTGTCTCAGCAGGGCAGGCGCAGACGGGTGGGCCAGAACTGGCCACTGGCTTGGTGAATCTCCTGATTCGAGACGCGACAGTACAGAAGCAATGGGTAGAGCTGTCCGAAGATCAGAGGAATGTCCTGCTCCAGAGCATAATGATGCTCACAAATACTGGGCAGAGCGGGCAAGCGGCCATGCTCTTCCCGGTCATGATGGCCTCGGTCAGGGGGAACCCCCAGATGAATAACCCGATGGAACTGGTGAAAACCACCATTGAAATCATGAAGAGCGTGCCACAACCCCAGTCTCAGATGGGAGAGACGCTCAAGATACTGGAATACTTAGAGAAGATCAAGGAGACCAAGAAGCCGGAAGGCGAGGACTCAGTACTCAAGTTCTTTGTGGAGCAGACCAAGACCCTCATGGATCAACTGAGCCAAGCTAGGCAATTCGCCATTCAAAAGGACCTTGAGGAACTCAAGAGCAGGCCCACTGCGGTTCAAGAACTAGCCCAAAAGAAAGATGAACTAACCGCGCTTCAATCGCTCTTCGGCCCAGCAGCCCCGGCCACGGCTTCCCCCGAACTAACAGTCAAACTCAAGGAGATGGAACTAACGCAGGCCAGAGACATGAAAGAGAAGGAATATGACATAATGAGATGGCAGACCGAGATAGGGATCAAAAAGGCCAGCCAGGACAGGAACATGAAACTGCTCAACCAGATGTACGGCCCAGCGATGCAACAGCTCGGAAAGATACTGGACGCCGTGAGCCAAGGAGCGTCGGCAGGGAGAGCGCAAGCGGCAGCCAAGGTGGCGGCCCCAAGGGTCGCATTCCCCTTCACGTTCCCATGCGAGAACTGTGGGGCACCGATAACGATAGAGAAACCCCCGTTGCCAGCCAGCGTGACATGCCCGAAGTGCAACACGGTGCTCGGAGCCAAGCCAGCCTAGGTCCATGTCGCTCACGAAGCTCGAGAGGGACGCGATAGACAGGTTCGCAGCCCCCGTGATACTGAAGGCGCTGGAGACATTCAAGGCCATGGATCTGGGCATAGCAATGAGGAACAACGTGGACTTGGCGAGACTGGTCGCTGGAGACGAGAAGTACATCAGCAGACTGGAGAGGGGGGAGAAGGGAATAGTCATCTGGGAGCGGATGAAGAACAATCGAGCCCTGCTCGCGGGCCTCAGGGAGTCGGTGAGGTTCATGCCCTTCAAAGACCGGATCAAGAGGTCGGCAAGGCGCAGGGTGGTCATAAAGTACTTCCTCGAACAGATCCTGAAGTTCAAGAGGCCGGACCTCTACGGGGTGATCATCTACTCCCGCGACCAAAGACAGGCCGAAGAATATATAATCGCACAGTCCCGTAGGTTAACAGACCTCATCCTTGGCTAACGAGTCCACTTTTCTAGATTGGAACCGCGAGAATATCTGTGCTTTGTGTAAGAAACCCGCGAAAAGACTTCACACCCACCATATCATACCCCGTTACCTATCAGCATCGTCCGACCTAGAGACCATGGAACTCTGTCCAAGCTGTCATAAGCGTACTGACGAAATGTGGCATAGTCTCCTTCTCTGGGGAGAAATCAAGTCTACTCCTTGGCATAATGGTGATAAGGCTAGGGTCAGGCGAAAGGAGTGGGTTCTTAAAAACCGAGAAAGGTTGCTGAAATACAGACGGGATTGGGCTTGGAATAAAGCTAGACAATTAGGCGTTCCTTTGGGAGGCCGGAAAGTTACGTCTCGCTATCCAAATTTGGATGTTTTCAAGAGGCAACTCATTGACCTTTATCAGGGCCAACACTTGAGTTGGAGGGAAGTATCAGACAGAATCGATCCAGCTCCGTCGTGTGTGATGATATGGGCTAAGAAACTAGGGATAAAAAGTCGGCCAAGAGGTCTATCAGTCCACTTGGTGAGGTCGAGGACGAGAGCATGACTGGCACAGCCGAGAACTTCCTGAGGTACAACGAAGAAAACGTTATGATGCACCTTTTAGCTGTAGAAGACCATCTCCGCAACTTATCTCCTGAGTATGAAACGGAGCATGCCTCATGTATCTACAAACACGCTCTACAACTTAAGGAGCAGAGCCTTGAGGGAATATCTCATTCTTCTGAACTGCATGAAGAGGAAAAAGCCCAGATATTTGAAAGGTTGAAGTTAGGTGCCTCAGAGATTCAGGAAGGCTTGAAGTCTAGAATTCCACCCACCGAACTGATCAGAAGAGTCAGAGAGCTGAGAGGCATAGCAGAGGGTCTCGACCCCTCATATAGTCTTCAGAAGTGCGAGGCATGCGAAGTGGGCCTTCCGGTCGTGGGAAATCCCTATCCTCGCCCTCAAAAAAGTCTTATATACAATTCGCCTACGCACAGTAATAGAGGAACAGAAATGGTTAGCGAGAATGTGAAGCGTGGAGCAGGTATATACGGTGGTGCATGGGTGGGCAAAGCGACCGTGAAGTACGTCCTTCCATGGGTGGATACTCTCGCACCGACCCTACCTGTCTATCTCAAGCCAAGCCTCTGGGCAGGAATTCTCTCACTGGGACTGCCTTTAGTCCTGGACAAGATACCTGAGCAGTGGCAGAACGCCGCCTTGGCGGCGGGTGGCTTCATAAGCACAAGCCTGCTTGAGACAGCGCCTCCGGTCTTCGGCGTCACTCTGGCCGCCCCGTACGCCGTGTCGTACGCTGCGCCTGCCATCATGTCAGTTCCGCCAGTCGAAGTGACGGCCCCGGGTAGGTACGTCGTCACGGGCTGAGTTCGACCGAGAAATCAGTTGCCCCATTAGCTAGGGCTACAGCACGACCGCATAATGTCCTGGACGAAGTACTATGCTCCGCTTCACCCTCTCCACATAATCTGGATCTTGCTTAACGAATTCGTCGTAGGCCTCAAGAATGGCAAGCAACGTTTCCTCATGATCCTTATAATCAGCAGCTGCCCTTTTAAAGCGACGGATAGTGGTAGCAGAGCAGCGTATCCTTAAGATTCTGTCTTTCTTTCCTCTTCCGATGCTTTCCATGCCTTGGCCACCACCCTCTGCAAATTCTTCAACTGGTCCCTAGTGCGGGCTAATTCCTCCTTCACCGTGTATAGCTCTCTGTTGTGCTCTTGTTCGATCCCATTCAGCCTCCCCCCTAGGAGCTCCGCTGTTTCTCTCAGACTCTCTATTTCTCGGTCCGTATCTCTCTTCAACTCGAAGTATTTGGATTTCAGTTCTTGATACAGCCGAATGACGCATTCCGCGTCGATCACTAGAACCTCATCGAACACCTTCCTTAGATTCAAAAACTTAGACCTTTCTGTTTCCCCACACTCCACAGCTACTCTCCTGTCCTTAGCGATGCCGGCTAGATCCACGACATATTTGGTCCGGCCCCCTTCTGCCCACTTCACTTGGTACTCTTCAAAAATCTCCATGGGACGAAAACCCTTTTCCCTTAAGATGTCAATTCCTATTTGTTTGAAAGCTAGGTGTAATCTAGAATCGCCTCCTCTGTCTTTTCTGGCCACGATTTTTTCCCCCGCATCCTTCAATGTAAAGGCCACAAGTAGCACTTGTGGCCCGATGGCGATATAAGCCTAAGCCCCACAGATGCCCTCACCAAGGTGAAAAAGTAAATGGGATCTGGTTCATACGTTCTAGCTGAAGAAAGTGCAACCAAAGTAGACTTCTCACGCTATCAAACTGCTCTAGCAAGGGCACAAACCAATCTGTTCGCAAAGTGTGACCACGACTGGAAGCGGACCTACGGCGGGCTCACGCCCCCGGCTGGCTCCTATGGTGCCACGACCATAATGCCTGAGCTGTTCAACGACTATCTTGGCGCCCAGTTGGTACAATGGAGGCAGAACATCCTGCTCACTGGCGAACAAATGGTGATTAGTGGTACTAGGGCCAATCACACGCTGCCGGAGGACTGGAAGGTGGCTTGGGTGGGAATAGCGCTTCCTAACAAGCACATCAACATCTCGGAACTCAGGTGGCAGATTGGCGACAGGAAGTTCGGCAGGGTCAACATAGAGGAGATGCTGGGGTACCCAACTCCGGCAGTAATCTTCGAGCAGGGCTTCATCATCGACGAAGAGGAGAGCTTCGAGCTCTGGGCCAACGTGGAGAACGCTGGCTACCAGAGGGTAGTCCTCCTCGGCGAGGCTGCTTTCAGGCAGACACAGAACGCGCTTGGGAATACGGGGGCGGCGATCTAAAATGGCTGGAGGATACGTTCTGGCGGCATATAACGACATCAAGAAGAACTTCCCCGAGTTCAACGTCGTCCTGGAGAACCTCCATGGCGCTCTGATCGCGCAGGCAACAAGGGAATGGGGCATGCCGTTCAGCGGAGATGCAATGACAGCCGCGTCGCCGACCAACACGGGCCCAATGGCGCCGGATGGCGGTCAATTCGCAGAGAGCCCAATAATGCCCGAGCTCTTCCTAGGTCAGCAGACAGCGCTTGGCGTCCTTCCGACTTGGAACCAGTGGTTCAACGCAACTGGTCACCAAACGATACTGACTGGTGCTCTGACCGGAGGAAGAATTTACGAGGACTACAAGATCGGGCTTGCGGGTCTCGTTCTTCTGGACAAGGCAATCAGAATCTCTGAGATCAGGATGCAGATAGGCGATAGGAAGCTCCCGAGAATCAACATCGAGGAGGCGTTCGCCTACGAGCAGCCGACAATAGTCTTCAACGAGGGGTACATACTGGACGAGGAGACCGGCTTCGACCTCTACGCGTACGTCCTCTCACAGGGACCGCAGAGGATCAAGCTCCTGGGCTTCCAAGTCAACAGGGTCTACGACAAGCTACTCGGTACTGTGGGGAGCGCCCTGACTTGAGGTGAATGAAAACATGACAGTAGTAGACTACTTCCAAGGCGAAAGGATAAAGGCCTGCAGGGGCCCGCTGGTCGTCATCGACTCAGTTCAACGCCACGTCCATGGCAACGGCATCAAGGTACTCGTCTTCGCTGAGCTGAAAATCGCGGCGAAGGAGACTGTGCTCGCAAGGGAGCTGAAGCTCAACACGATTGACTCCCTGTTCCTCACGCCCCACACGGGCGCACACGGTCTGTATCACGTCCAGAAATGGATCTCCAACCCGGGTCAGTACGACAACTACGCCTCGATAGACATACTCGTGCCGAGTGGAACTGTCTATGAGATGTTCTCCTCAGGGAGATCGCAGGTAGAGATTCCTGCACCTAGTGCATTGCCTGAGGACGGTTCCATCTGGCTGGACGTACTAGCAGAAGGCGAGTAGCACTCATGTCAAGTCCCTTGTGACAACAAAAAATGAGGCGATGAGAAATGGTAGAATGGAGCGATTGGGGAGACGGGTGGCTAAAAGAGGGCTATTACATCACCTATACAATGGAGAATCAACGCCATTATGAGCTCGTCACCGCTAGGGATTTCGCCCACTACGAGTATGTCTGGGAGGGTGGCTACATCCTTCCAGGCACGACATCCGGGCACTACATCCCCGAATACTTGGAGGTCACCAAGAGGTACGATAGCGGAACGCATAGAAATCAAATATGGCAGGTCATATTCGGGATAAAGCCTCAGGTCTTCATCTACGTGGAATTGCCCACGGACATACACAGGCACGGGCTGCCAAAACTCCCGAAGCCAAGCACAGGAATCCCGTGGGTGAGCCACTTCGAGTCATGGATGTCCCCTTACGACGAACCGACTTTCGTCACGGAACACTTCATGATGCGGCCAAGCTTAGATAGAATAGCCTTCTCGGCTTTCAATCCCAACGCACAAGTAGTGTTGCCCTGGCTGAGGTTCTTCGTGGCCAAATGCGAGACTGAAAGGATAGGGACGCTGACCGTGGGCGAGGATACGCCTCCAGCTCTGGTGCCGACTAGCAAGAGATGGACCGACGTTCTGGACAAGCTCTACAAGGGAACGATACCGTGCAGACCAATAACGCTGCACCCGGTAAGGGCACCTGCCGAAGGTGAGTGAGCATGAAATTCAACCTTCCATGGGCAAAGGATCTGGGCACTAATCGGGAGGTAATGGACGCGCTCCCCTACGCTAACGTAGGTGGAGCGTGGGATTCATCACTTCTTGAGCACAAGAATCTATTCACACCACTTAATCACGTGGTCCCGGCTGGATCACAACTGAAGATACTGTTCCTCAGGATATGGACACAGGAGACGGCCGGCGCGAGGTTCAGCATAGTACAAGCGAACCCAGCTATCGCGGGGCTAACTACGCCAGATGCATATCCTGTCGTGGGTAGCGTCCCGCCTTACTTCCCAGGCCTTACAGCCGTCAGGGACTACCCAATGCTTGAAGCACCAGGAGCCGAAGTCTTACACGGAAACCTGAGACAGCCAATCCTCGTTGGCGAAGGTAGCATCACGTTCAACGTTCTCGATACGCCAGCAGTGGCGACTCCAGCGCACTACGGAATTGTCTGGTGGGGAGTACAGGAGACCCCACCTCCAGGATCACCCTAAGAAGCTAGTAAAATCATAAATCGTAATGGAGCTGGGCCCGCTTAGGGCTGGGCTCCATCTCTCCTTTTTTAAACAAGGGGTTCTGTTAAGTCTTGGGGACATAAAGTTTAAAGACTGGTCACTATACCCTTGGGGTATGCTAGCAAGGAAAGCAATCAAACAGAACTACAGACCAAACCAAGAATTGGAGGGCGTTTTTGATGCTTTCAGGGATATGGTAAATCACTGCATCCAAGTAGGATTAGAGAAGGAGATCACTTCAAGATTCAAGCTATCAAACGAGGTTTATGGGGAACTCCATAATGGACTCCATACTTGGTACATCCTGAGCGCCGTGGAGAAAGCGGCTGCTATCCTGAAGAACTATCGCAAATCAATGAGAAAGAACCCTCACACCAAAAGACCCCATGTCAGTAAACCTTTTCTCAGCATAGGTAACCAAGCGTACACGATAGTGGATGGACGGCTCAGATTGCCAATAAAGCCCAAGCAGTTCGTCTATATCCCCTTAAATGGGCATACCTTGGATGTCCTATCCGAACCCAGTCTAAAGCTCGGCTCCGTCACACTCCTTGCTAGCACATTGAGTATCGCCTTCTCGAAAGAGATCGCCGAGATGGAACCGACTGGATACATAGGTTTGGATAGAAATCTCGATAACATGACGGCCTGTAGCACCGAAGGAAAGGTTGAAAGATACGACCTGAGCGAATGCACCACCGTCAAATCGACCTACAGGGCCGTGAAGTCCCGCTTCAGGAGGAACGACAGGAGGCTCAAGAAGAAGGTCTTCAACAAGTATGGATTGTTGGAGAGAAACAGGGTCGTTCAGAGGTTGCATGGGGTTTCCAAGGGTATCGTGGCGGAAGCTTGGTCCAAGGGCTATGGCATAGTCACGGAGAAGCTGACGGGAATAAGGAAGCTCTATCGGAGGGGCAATGGCCAGGGGAAGAACTACAGGGCTAGGATGAACTCTTGGTCATACTACGAGCTTCAGAGGCAGATAGAATACAAGGCCAGATGGGTGGGTTTGAAGGTCATCTATGTCTCTGCTGGAAAGACCTCCTCAACTTGCGCGATATGTGGGTTGAAAATACTCGAATGCGCGGGGAGGAAGATCTACTGCCCGAATTGTGGGCTTGCGGACAGGGACGTTAATGCTGCCAAGAACATCTTGGCTAGGGGCGTGAGGTTCGCGCCAATCGCGCCTGCAGGTGAAGCAATGGTGGCGGATCCAATCCGCAAAGTCGATGCAGGTGAGTTAATCCTAGGGCGTGGCCCTAAGACTTAACAGAACCAAACAAGGTACTTACTAATAGTCTCAACCACTTCCTTAGCCCTGATGTCGTGCGTATGGTACTTCAAGACTGTCTCCCTGCCGTTCATGCCAATCTGCCGTGCCTCTTCGTCATGCGCCATGTAGTAGCCGACCTTCTCAACAAAATTCGACTCGCTGACCTCGACATAGTTCCATCCAGGCACCAAGTGCATGAAGCCCGTGTCTATCGGGTGGTCGGCCATGAGCAGCGTGCCACAGGACATGACCTCAAGGAACTTTAGGACAGGGTAGTGGTAGGTGGACGTACAGGTGAAGAATATCTTGGTCTTGTTGATGAGCTTGACATACTCCTCGAAAAGGACTGGCTCGCTCTTGGTCGGGTCGAAGTAGCGGATCCCAGCACAGCCTAGCACCGCGTTGTGGCAGAATATTCTGAATGGGTAGTGGCTTGAGGCGAAGCTCCCACATGTCGCCACGTCATATTCCTTCGGGATTCCCAAGGGCCGGAAGTAATCTGGGTCCACGCTCATTGGATACCACTCGATAGGTTTGCCAAACGATCTCCACTTCCCCCCGCCCTCGGTTTGGAGTTCCTTGTCGATTGAGAGTAGCACCAGCCCGATTCCCATCTGGTTGAACAGCTCGAAGCGGTGCGGGACAGCGTCCTTGTGTATGTCTACGCTCCAGAGGACTTTCAGGCACTGTACCTCGCCCATCCTCGGAATCTCACCCGCCCAGCCCGAGCCCTCCGGATCTCTCATCAGTATGACATCGGGCTTCCCATCTCCGTAGAGCTCGCGGATCACTTGGAATATGTCTGCGGTCTGGGGAAGGCCAGGCTCCCAATTAGGGTTGAGCTTGTGGAACTCTGGATACCAAGGCCCGTACATCTTGACCTCAGCGTACTTGGAGAGCGCCTGCACCATGCCATGCCAGCTGACTATGAAGTGATTGACGAAGTTCGGCGCCAGATAGAGGATCCTCACTCGAGCCTCTCCCCCCTGAGGTCTACCGTGGTCTGCAACTTCAGCCAGAGCTCGTAGCCATCGGACTCAAGGAAGAATTTTCCCTTTAGAGTCTCTAGCTGGCAACGCTGGTAGATCGGGCAGACGGGGCAGACTCGGCTCCTTATCCTCTCACAGTCCTCTCGTCTCAAAAGCCTAGTATTGGCCTTGAACTCATGCTCGATTTTGCTTTCAAGGAGCAGACCATAGTTGCAGACAGGGACATTAACACGGAACACCTCCCGGCTTATGTCCCCGTGCGCGTTCTCATAGTGATAGAACTCTGAGTCCAGCATGAACACTCCCAGAGCCCCAGCCACGCTCAACCTTTCTCCGAGGTCGACATCCTCTAGAGATTTTTTCCCGTCGAACCTCTCATCCAGACCATTCACTCTGAGGAGCGCGTCTAAGGTGGCAGAACTGCCCCCATAAAACATACTTGGGAAGGCGAGCCTTGTTCCCGATCCAACCAACTGAGCTCTGCTATCGTGGACTGCTATAGCTTCTCCGCCCCTAAGGTAGCGGGTCATGCTCATGGGCCAGTAGCCCTTCTCATACCATGACCAGAGGCGTTTCGTCCACCAGGGCTCGAACTGAGTGCAGTCGTCCACGAAAACGACGAGCTCTCCCTCTGCGTTAATGATCCCCTTGTTCTTCATAGAAGAAATAGCTATCATGCCGTTCTCTAGGAATCTATTCGGAAGGGCATTCAGGTGTTTCAGGGGGAAAGTAGCATGTGCTAATGTCCACTTGGCTCGCCTCTCGCTCCAGCACCCATCCACTATGACGAGCTCAAAATTCTGGAGCTCCTGCTTGTTCAGGCTCAGAATTGTGGGTTCAAAGATAAAGGTCTGAGGAAGACCGATCATCGGATAGTCATCGCGTCCCGTGTTGAGAATTATGCTGAGTTCAACCATTGAGCAACGACCTCACTATCCTTCCGTTTTCCTTTTCCATCTCCTTCAACTTGGCCCCGTACTTCCATGACATCTCAAGAAAGGCAGGAATCTTCGGGTACGCTCTTGCCGTGGGGCTGATTTCGTAATCAACGCCATGTGCTACAGCCCAGACGAGAGCATGATACCTTCCACCTGATATGACACGCTTGCTTTGAGAAATGAGGTATTTGGTCCTCCTCGGGGCATAGCCGTCCGTGGGGAAGATCCTCAACCCGCCCATCCTAGAACTGATTTCCTTGCACAGTGCCAAGTCCACCTCTGCTCCTTCCCTGTTCTTTGGGGACATCGGAACTAGGATGATCTCATCCTTAGGGAATTCACACAGTCTATTCACGAGCCACTGGATTTGAGGTTCATTACTGATGGAATTATCCTCGTATCTTGGGCAGACAGCAATCATCCCCTTCGGGCAGTCGTCAAATCGCTCCTCCCTGAGATTTATCGCCGGACACATGGTCAAAGTGCTCTGGATGCCTATCTCGTTTAACAGCCTCCAGCTGTCCTCATCTCTGACTGTGATGACCCTGTGGCGAGAGAGGAACTCTCTGTAGAGCGGGCCCAGCTTTGGTGTGAAGAGTCTGTGTCTATCGTAGCCCACCCCATAGCTCATGACGGGGCTATCAGCCGAGAACGCGACGAGCGCAGGAGCCCAACCGTAGCCCCACTTCAACCCCCCACCACCAAGGATCATAAGATCGAAGTCAGCCTTGGAATCTTGGAGGTGTCTGACCTCGTTGACACACAACCTAAATAGCTTCTTGCGGTAATCCTCCGCCATTGTGTAGGGTAGGTTAGTCGCTATTAAGTAGTCGTGTTCCTCGCCAATTTCATCAATTATCGCGTGAAGTATCCCCTCATCACCAGAATTACTCCAACCATAAAAGCCACAGATCAGGATCGTAGACATGCCTTGTACCACTCCACCGTGCGCTTCAAGCCTTCCTCAAGAGACACCTTGGGCTCGAAGCCTATCAGTCGCTTGGCCTTGCTGATGTCTGCCCAATGTCGCCTCACATCTTGAGGTCGCTTCTCCTTGTGGTCCACACCCTCATGGCCCATGACCTTACAGATGGTGAGCACGATGTCCTCTATGCTGGTCTGTCCTCCTTGGCCTATGTTAGTAACTTCTCCAATGGCGGCATCACACTTTGCCAGCTTCACTATCCCGTCCACAGTGTCGGTCACGAACGTGAAATCCCTGGTCTGTTTTCCGTCCCATTCGATTATGGGGTTCTTTCCCTCCAGTATTCTGGTGACTGTGATCGGAATGACAGCAGCGTAAGTATGTGTGTTCTGTCTCGGGCCGTAGATGTTGAATGGCCTGACTATCGTTATGGGGGAATTGAACATTTGAGCATATGACAACAGCAGGAGGTCCGCTGCCGCCTTGCCAGCGGCATAGGGGGAAGCCGGGTTCAAAGGATGCTTCTCATCCATGGGAACGTACTCAGCAGATCCATAGGCCTCGGAAGAAGAAACATGCACCAGCTTACTGAAAGCCCTCCCCTTGACCAGATGGGCCAAGTTACGGGCGATTTCCACGCTCACCATGTAGGCTCCATCCGGGTCCGTGAAGCTGTAAGGCAATGGCTTGACTGCCAAGTCAAAAACCGTGTCCGGGTGCTCTTTCTCAATTATCGTCTCCAAGGAGGTCAGGAAGCGGACATCTTCTCTGTACACGGCCACCCTGCCACTTCTCATAGCCTCTGCTAGGTTGGACTCCTTCCCGAGGAAGAAGTTGTCCACAACCACGACCTTCTTGGCGCCATCGGCCAGAAGCCTATCGACAAGATGGCTACCGACAAAGCCTGCGCCTCCGGTCACAAGGTAGATCATTCTTCTACCCTGCGCCTCCAAATCAACTCCTGTTTGGGGTGGACTATCATGTTAGGTGAAATAGAATGGTCGATGTAGGAGAATGCTCCAACCACCGCGTCCTCGCCTATGAATATCTCTGGATTCTCTGCGGTCACACAGACTATAGAACCAGACCCGAGATATGCCCCCTCTTCAAGCACGATCTTGCCTCTAACCACATGCCTTTTCTCAATCGGAGCCGCCTCACACATGTATTCTCCTTCAGGAGTGTCTGTCCCTGTGATGAGTTGGGTTCCGAACCCAACGACCGAAAACATACCCAAGCGCACTTCTCCACCACCAGAGAGGATAGCATGGGGAGCGATCTGGGAGCCATATTCCATTTCGAGTTTCTTAACCGCTATGAAGGCAAAATCCCCAATCAGGCAATTCTCACCTATCTCTATCTCCGCAGGCCCAGTCTTGAACCTCCTAACGATCTTGGCGGTCTTGAAGACCTTCCCCTTTCCCGCTTTCATCTCTTCCCTATCGACCTCAAACAATCAAGCATGGTATCAATTTCCTCCTTCGTTCTCGGCCACCTGTGCCAGTCAATCCAGACGCTATGATCACGGATCCACTCAGACTTGGCCAAGAATCTCCAGTAACTTTGATAAAGTTTCATGTCTGAGATCAGTCTGACATAGCCGGAACCTATGTTCTTTCTCGGCAAGCCTCCTTTGAACCCCTTGGCTTCAACTATCTTGAGAAATTCGCCCCGGCTCATCCCTGCCAGGTGTTCATCGAAGTAACAGCCAATGATATACCATGTACTCCCCTCGGGTGGCTTTGGAACGGACAGGAAATTAGGGAGGCGCTCAACTATGTACTTCGCGTTCTCTGCTTGGTGCTTGTTCAGGAAGTCCAGCTTCTCTATCTGAGCCAAGCCGACAGCAGCATTGAGGTCGGACATCCTGAAATTAAAGCAGAAGTAAGGAACGTCCATCGCCCTATCACCATGATTTCTAATGTTCCTGCACTTCTCGGCAAGTTCATCGTCATTCGTGACAACCATGCCTCCCTCGCCCGTGCCTATCGTCTTGGTCCTGCCCCCACCGATGCTGAAGCACCCAACATTTCCAACGGGAATACTGTGTCCTGCATATCTTCCACCAAGGGCATGCGACGCATCCTCGACAATGGCCACATCCCCACCTACGACACTTCGAATTCCAATCATATTACATGGCACTCCTAGCTGGTGAACTACGACGACCGCCTTGATTTTCAGAGACCTCGCTGTCAAGACATGCTCTAGGTCGTTGGGATCCAAATCGCCATAATCGTCCACATCGATGAACAGGGGTGTAGCACCTGCTAATACTATGGGAGCTACCGAACCCACGTGGGTATAAGCAGGAACAGGGACAACATCTCCAGGACCAACACCACAGGCTTTCAATCCGACATATATCGAAGCTGAACCGGACGAAACACCAAAGGCATACTTGGCACCGCAGGCTTGGGCGAACTTCTTCTCAAGCTCCTGCAAATAGGGACCTCCAGTACTGTTTCCAAACCAGCCGGAAATGTCCCCATGTTCCAGCAAGTCAATGACCTTTGAATAGTCGAACTCAGACATTCACCATCGTTCCCTCCACATACTCGCCATCCAATCTCATGTCCCTCTCAAGCTCCAAATCAACCTTGTAGGAGGCCGCCTCTCTCTTCCACAAATCGAAAAGCTCGGGCTCGCTCATGTTCCAGAACGGGGCTCTGTATGAGCATTTCTCCCTGCATGTCTGCTTTACCTCGCATACCGTGTTGCAGACATTCCGAATCAGCCAATCGGTGAGACCTTCCGTGTCCCCGGTATTGACCCTGCTCCTGCTGAGAAGGATGTTCCTCTTCAGCAGGGCGTAGCTGCACACTATCTCCGGTCTTGGGAACCTCATCTTCGGGTGCCAATCTCTGCCAGCGTAGGCCTCAATGGTGTAGCAGTCTTTGAACATGGCCAGCTTGTGCCCAAGCATGTCGAGCCTGTAACCTAGGTCGATGTCGCTAAGGTTTGTACAGCCGTCGAAGCATTCGTCAAAACCGTTCACCTCCAGAGCGGCCTTAAGGGAGAGCGAGCTTATTCCGAAGTACCATTGTGGGGTTATCCTAGTCCAAGTCCAAGTGCCATCGAGGAAGAGCTGAACATACCTGTGGTCCATAAGGATGTCGCCCCTGTACCCCAAGAAGGAATACCAATCCGTGGGAACTATGTTTCCACCCTTGACGAAGGTCCCCTTCAGGACTCCGAACGCATTCAGACCTTCACTACTCTCATCAGCATAAGTCATGTCAGCACCAAAGCCAGTCGAGACGAAGTACCCCTCTTGGTAGTGCTTCCACAGGTTCGCCATGAGATCTGGGGGGTACATCCCGCTGTCGGCTCCCATAAAGATCAGCTCGCCATCGGCATACATAAGGCCTGTGTTGAACTGGTGCGCTGTCTGGCAGAGACCGAGGCCCCCCCAAACGCTCGGAACGGGCGGCACATGCTTGATCCTAAGTCCATAGTTATGGTCCTTGAAGTAATCCTTGCGCTCCTCATAGAACACGTCGACCACTATGTACTCGAAGTCCTTCATGGTCTGCTTGGCGAGCGTCTGGAGAGTGGGTTCCCAGAGGTGGAGATCCGGCCTCCCGAGGTGCGGGTAGTCCGACCTAGCCGTTATCTCAAGGTAGGAAATCTTAACCAACCTCTTCCTCCTCTTCCTTCAAGAACATCGGGCAGCCAAGACACCTCCCGCTCCCATAATTGGGCCAGTCTGGGCAGCTCGTGCAGTCAGAAACCTCCGTTTCTTCTTCCATGCCTCTTTCTTCCTCCTCCTCTGCCATGCTAATCTACCCTCCCGTACACAAGAATGGAGTTCTTCAGCCAGTTGGTGATGATTCTAGGATCCACCAAGGAGCAGAACCAGTTCACCATGTCCCGGCGTGGCTCCCAGCCATTCCTGTCGAACTTCTCGGCCCAGAACGCGGGCGTCCGAACCGTCACATGCCCGGCAACTGCATTCCCCTCCAATGCCAAAGGTATAGACTCGCCCCTCCTCAGGGTGTATCCAGTTTGCGCGATCCCGTCCACCGTGGCTATCTGTAGGAAGATCCACTTCTTGGCTACGCGGAACATCTCGTCCACGACAAAGTCTATCGAGTCTGTGTAGATGTGCTCAAAGAAGTCTAAGGCAACGACTAGGTCGAACTTGCCGTCAGGATAGGGCCAAGGTCTGGTCGCGTCGTGCGTCTTGAGCCACTCCCTCCTGCATCTGGAATAGCGGTTCCTGATCGCCCAGGCGCTGAAGTCGAAGCCATAAGCCTCTATGCCGAGGTCCCGAGCATAGGTGACAAACTGGCCTCTACCGCAACCAATATCCAGTATGTTCTTGGGCTGGAACATCTCCTTCCAAGCCCTGACAATGGGAAGGCAGCCACTCCACTCCCCGGTCGGGTTGAAGTACGACCACTTCTTCTCGAAGCCGACGCTCGTCCGATACGCCTTGCCGCCACGGGTGCCAGCGAAATAGTCCTCATCATACCAATCGCTTTTGAACTCGTCAGGCAGGCTCAACGTTCCGGTCGGTCTTAACAACACTTATAAGTATTTAACAATCGAGAAAAGTGGATGGCGAACAACAAGAAGAGGGAGATCTGGATTTGGGAAGAGGATAAGAAGTGGCTCGATAGCATGAAGATACACCATAAAGAGCCGTATTCCGACGTTGTCCACAGAATCATAGAGAAGGCAGAGAAAGCAGGTGCTGACTCTCAATGACTCTCAGGATAATGTGGCTCAGCGACAGGATCATGGGAGGGAACTCCGCATACACGAAGGTCACGCACGAGATGTGCACTCGTCTGGCAAAGATGGGCTACAAGGTTGGTCACACCCCAATGGGCAGGGCGAACAAGATGGGCATCTGGGAGCGCGAGGGTGTCACGGTCTATCCAAGCGGAGACGACGGCTTCGGTGAAGATGTGGCTGTGCCCAATTACTTGGATTTCAAGGCAAATATACTCATTACCCTGAAAGAGCCGTGGTGCTTCAGTTCTCTTCCCTCACAGGCAATCAATTGGGTGCCGCATGCTATAATAGACCACTCACCAGTCAGCTCAGCGATAACTTCAAGGATCCACACAGCCTTCAAGACGATAGTGATTTCAAGGTTCGCCCAGCGGGAGCTCAAGCAGGCTGGCATATCAGAGGGCGTACGCTACATCCCTCATGGTTGTCTCGATGGGGATACCTCGATCTGGGTGAGGGGAGACGAAACGGTAGGAGTTGTAGACGACGTATCTGTAACTTCTAGGATAACTGGAGTCTGGAAGGTTCCACTACAGGAATCTATCATCGAACTAATCACTCCGAGGAGGTCTCTTAAGATAACGAAGGACAACTTGGTGCTTACAGAGAGAGGTTGGAAACCCGCTGGGGATGTTGAGATTGAAGAAAGGGTTGCAGTTGTGAGGGCTATAGATGAAGATTTATATACAAAGGTGGGTATAAGACAATTTGTAGAGACTTATGAACTCAAGGCGATGGACGGAGGAAGAGGATCGGGTTCTCCGGGAAAACTTTCAGAAAACAGCCTTGGAGCTAGTAGCCAGAATGCTCAAGCGAACTTGGTGCTCAGTATATCGAAGAGCCAGACGGTTGGGGCTGAGAAGAAAGACGAGGGTCTCCCTTGGAGAGCATTGGTCGGCGGAGGACAAGGAAAAGCTCAGGTCGTTATATCCATCAATGCCGGTCTACGAGCTTGTAAACCTCTTCCCAGGGAGAACCTACGATGCCATCTGCCAGCAATTGTCGAAGCTCGGGGTAAAGCGAAAGAAGAGGACTGCTCGGTTGCATATCAAAGCGAGTTCACTCCCCCCTCTGGAGGAGTGGAAATGGGCATACCTAGCGGGGTTCTTGGATGGGGAAGGGACCATTTCTGTAGTGAGGATGCTTCACGGATCCCTATACCCACGCCTCTACATTACGAACACCAACTCAGCGGTCTTAAGAATGATCAAGGATTGGATAGGGGGTTGTGTGACCTTGCATTCTTCTTCAGAACTTTCAAAGATCTCCTGTTACAGGCTCTGCCTAACATCGAACAACGTCTACTCTGTCGTAAGGATGATTCTCCCATATCTTTTCGTGAAGAAGAGACAAGCGGAAATGATACTGGCCTTCTTAGATTTGAGGAGGGGAAAGTCAACCTCATCCCTACCTACGGAGAAGGAGCAAGCAATAATAAAAGCGGTCAAAGAGTTGAATATGAGGAGGTCATCGCCGTAAGGAGGTGCCCCCCACCTCCCCTCGTCTACGACCTTATAACGGGGACGGAAAACTTCCTAGCAAACGGCATTGTGGTTCATAACTGCAACACGGAGATCTACAAACCATTGGGCCATAGGGCAGACTGCAAGAAGATGTGGCAACTCGATGAGGACGACTTCACAGTCCTGATCGTGGCGATGAACAGGGTCAGAAAAATGATCCCGCGCACGCTTCGAGTCTATAAGAGATTTCTGGAGAACAACCCAGATGTCAAATCCCATCTCTTTCTCTGGACAAATGTCTATCCAGAGGCAGGTACCGAAGAGGGGGCAATAACGCTGGGAATAAGCGACAGAGGGGTGAGCCTCCTGCCAGAAATAATGGAACTGAAGCTGGGAGAGGTAGTGCGTTTCCCGGACAGGGCTGACATACCGGAATGGATGGGAGACAACTACAACATCATTTCTGGACGTGGGCAATACGATATGGTCAAGCTCTACAATGCCTCGGACTGCGTCCTACTAACGTCAGGGGGCGAAGCTGCAGGTCTCCCGCTCTTGGAAGGCGCCAGTTGCGGTGTCCCAGGAATAACAACTGATTATGCCGGAGGACCGGAATATGTTGGGCCGGGCTATGCGGTCCCTTGGCACGACTACATGGTATTGAGCAGTGGAGGGGCTCGCTATGCTCTCGTCGACATAGACAAAGCGGCTGAGGCGCTCACGAAGATAATGAACGCCGACAGGGAGAAACTAGCAAGAAGATGCAGGGTCTTCGCAGAGAGACTCTCTTGGGAAAACACAATTTCCCAATACTGGCGACCATTCCTCTCGGAATGCGAATTTGAGCTGAAGCCATTGCTTGTGAAGGGTGAAATCAAGACATGGGCCTGAAAATAGCCCTCGTCACAACGTGGCGCCAACGTTGTGGTGTGGCTTCCTACTCAGAGAATTTGGCACGTGCTATCTCTAAGTTGGGTGCAGAAGTCTACATTGTTCGCATCCCAAGGTTCGGGCAAAGGTCACCAGAACTGTTTCAAGGCATAGTGGACAGCATTCCAGTAGACAAGGTAGAACTGATTCACTGTCAACATGAATACGGGCTCTGGACTAACTTCGAGAAGCAATTCTTCGAGGCGCTGAGACGGCTGGGGAAGCCGATAGTGACGACCATGCACTCCGTCGGCAACTTCACGCTAGACAGGGAGATCATAGCAAGGAGCGACAGGGTGATAGTCCACAACGAATTCTGTGCCAGGCGGTTGGAAGGGCCTTCTGTGATCATACCGCATGGCTCGCTCGGCTACGTCAAATGCCCCCCAGCAGCAGAGTGCAAGGACCGTTGGGGGATACAGGAAAAGGCTCTGGTTGTGGGCTATCTCGGCTACATAAGTGCGGGCAAGGGGGTAGATGTGTTGATAGAAGCCATGAGAGCAGTACCCAACGCGGGATTGATGGTGGCCGGGGGCTGGTTCACGGAGGAGGACACCGAGTACATAAACAAGACCAAGGAACAGAGCCTGCAAATGCTCCCTTCAAGATGTCAATGGGTCGGCTATGTGCCAGACGAGCAACTGCCAATAGCCTACGGAGCCATGGACATCGTGGTCTATCCTCCACGCTTGGCCACAGAGTCAGGGGCCCTAATCACTGCGCTCTCGCACGGAAAAGCGACGATAGCCAGCCGACTTCCCCCGTTTGTGGAGAAAGAGAAAAAGGGTGCGCTGATGACGTTCAAGGACGCCAGCGACCTGAGCGAGAAGATCAAGCTCCTGCTGAAGGACAGCGAACTCAGGAAGAGGCTCGAGGCTGGGGCCAAGAAATATGCCGAGGAGACTCGATGGTTCCCCAATGTGGCCAAGTTGCATCTTTCGTTGTATGAGGACACAATAAAGAAAAGCCGTTTGGGTGGGAAAGGTTGAGGAATCTAGCATTTTCGCTTCTCAGGAAACTCGCGCGAAGCCATCCCGACCTCCTGACGAAGATTTCCAGGATCCCTGGCATCATACCCCTCTACGAGTTTCTGTACGAAAAGACCAAACCACGAGGCACGATTCTGATAGAATGTGAGAGGAACAAGATGTACGTGAACACGGACGACAGGTACATAGGTCCTCTGTTGATCATGGATGCCTACGAAAGACAACAAACGCGACTGTTCAAGGGACTGTTGAAGCCTGGCATGGTCGTGCTTGACATCGGGGCGAACATCGGCTATTATAGCCTGATCGCAGCTCGCATCGTTGGACCCAACGGCAAAATCTATGCGTTCGAGCCAGAACCGAGGAACTATGAACTACTGGAAAAGAACATCAGCGTGAACGGCTGTACGAATGTCGTTCCCGTTCAAAGAGCTGTCTCCAATAGACGCGGAAGAGTCAGACTGTTCATAGATAAGGTGAACTTGGGCGGGCACTCACTCTCAAAAGGAGGCGAGAGTGCTGAGTCAATAGAGGTTGAAGCGACGACCGTGGACGATTTCCTGAAGGAAGTACGAGAGGAGAGGAGCGTTGATGTCATGAGAATGGACGTAGAGGGAGCCGAGGGGCTTGTGATGGAGGGGGCCGACCGCGTGTTAAGAGATGGCCACACGAAGATCATTATGGAGTTCTGTCCCCGCCAGCTCAGAAACGTCGGGACCGACCCGCATACGTTCTTAAGCGACCTGCGGAATCGAGGCTTCAGAACCGTCGTTATCGACGAATTCAACATGCGCGTGGGAAATGCGGAGGGTATGGATATTATCAAGGCATGTGAGAGGGCAAGATACGACCATCTTGACCTCTTCTTAGAGAAGACTTAACAGAACTGGTGGTTAAGCCTTAAAAGGCGAGGGGAGATCATCAGTCCAATGGATCTGTTCAAGCTCCTGCCCCTGTTAGAAGGGTGGTCGTATGTGCCCAAATGGATAGAGCAACCCACAACAATCACAACCCAGAGCACCTATCAGGAACTGGTCCGCTTCAAAGGCAAGAAAGGCTGGCTACTCTTTGTCATGGCGATGTTCAATAACCCAACCGGTGAACTCTACATACATATCCGCGATGCAACCAACCAGCCACTAGACCTCGATGTCTCTCCTGTTGTGCTCAATGCGCTAGGTGTCAATGCCCCGAACCCCTTAGGGATGTACTGCCCCATCTACAACGCAATTCTAAACCACTATGGTGTTGCATATATGCCAGGACCAGCCTCCGCCTTGGGCTTCATAGACCTTGAGCTTGGGTTCAATACTATGATCCAAGCCGCTGCAACGGCAGTGGGAGCACAGTATGGTATTCCTGGCCTGGTCGCTGCCCCTGTCACCTTAATTGGCTTCTCCTCGGCTTCCATCGTCATTCAGGATGAGAAGGTGTTCAGGGAATCCCTCGCAAAGGTCACCAAAGGCGAGGTCTAACTACAAGAACTTCAGTATCAGCCCAATGACGATAGCGCAGACCACAGGCAGGACCAGCTTCTCGACGAAGTAGACCAGCCCCTTGGACGCCACCTGGGCAGGGACCTTCTCGCTCGCCTCACTGGTCTTCCCCACATTATTCTCTATTCGGTCGAGCGTAGTCTCTATCCTAGACGTAATTTCCTTGATCTCATGAACATCCTTCTCCAAACCGCCGATCCTCCGTCCGTGGTCGATTGTTACCTGCTCGACTCGGGACACCCTTTCACCCAGCGGAGGATTTCCCCCATACGACAGAGGTAGAGGATCTTCGGGTGGGTCGTTGTCGTTCATAGTATCCCCCTCCACACAGCACTACCTGAGCATCCGGGCTTTGCGAGGTTTGGACTGGTCATGACCACATCTTCAATGGGAGCTATCTTGCTATCTCCATAACTGACATCTACGTTGGCACTTTCATCTAAGACTGTCCCTGTGGCATTAGGAGCATAGGGCTCGAAATCTGTGAGCCTCCAACTCCAGACAGAAACCAACTCCCCAAGGGTTGCCTCATGTGGTTCGACTCCAATTGGCAACCAGCCCTCAGCGATCATGTACTTGACCTTACAATAGATGCCGACTTGGTCACTCCCGGCGAAAATCAAGCCAGGAAATGACGTGGGGACCTTCTGTGCCCAGACTTTCCCGTCGAATTCGATACCTTCATACTTCAAGGCAACCGCAAAATCCATATTGTTCACGGGGTTCTCAACTACAGCCTTCAGCCTAGTCCTCGGCCTCTCACTCTCAAAGATCTCTGAAATGAAGTCTGCTGAGAGGTTGTAGGCTCCCGCCAAGAGTTCCGCAATCGGACAGTTCGATTCCGCGCCCTTGGGCAATATTTGCTTGTGCCAGAGGTAGTCCGCGACTGCATTATCCCTGTTCTGCCCTCCATGATAAGGCCCAGGTTGGAGTTCTTCCTTGGGCATGACATCCTCTGGCGGAAGCATGGGGTCAGGCGTAAAGACATGGGCGTTAGAGCCGAGCGCAACTATGCCGTTTTTCTCGAAGGCCCAGCCCAATGTTCCGGCTGTGATTTCCCAATTCCCTATACTGATGCCGCTAGTCAGCGGCCTGATCCTTTCTTTTCCCGTGATAATGGGTGCCATGCCCAACGCCTTTGGGATCCCTATCTCCACAACATCAGTTTCTATGCCAGCAATCGTGCGGGGAATCACTGCGCCAGGTTTGAGATACCTTTTGTCCACTTTCTTGACGACATAAACCCTAACGACACTTGTGCCCAGGACTGGTTCACCGTTCCTTATCCTCGGTTTCAAGAACCTCGAGACTGCCTTGTAGTTGGGATATGTGCGGACGCTGTCCAGAATCTTCTTAGGAACTGGATCGCTCATTGGACAAAGCTATACGTCAACGCTGATAAGGTTTTACGACTCCCTATGGTCTATTCCGACTTGGGTCTGAGAATTATCTCCACGGTCTTGGTGCCGTATCCGATCACCGCCCCCGCGGCCATCAGCACTAGCTGCATGAAATTGTCCTGAGAGAGAACCCCAAGGTACAAGCCCAGAGCAGCGACGACCACTATGAGCGCGAGGAAGCCGAGGAAATAGCTCGCCGGAAGCTGCTGAAAGACATCCCTGAGGAACTTCAACTTGGCAGAACTGAGCGCCCAGAAAAAGAGCAAGAGCCCGAGGAGCCCAGTTAAAGCCATCCCTACTGAGAATAGTGCTCCGGTCAAGGAGTCGATCAGAAGGCTTCCACTGGCTTGGTACAGGAAATACGCCCCAGACACGGATAGAAGAGCAGCTAGTCCAACCACTAGGGCGGCATCCAGTAGCCGCATAGGCTCCCTTCTGCTAGGTGGGCTATTTAACCCTGCTTCGTTGCTTTAATAGCAGCCACATCCAAGGCTAAGTCTGAGATTATCATGACAAGTATGAGCACAGTGAGCACGGTGAAAATGATTCCTGAGAGAAGTAGGATAGCAACGACAATGTTGACAGTCCCAGCGGACCAATAGGCTACCAAAGAGGCCACAACCAAAGCGAGCGCTATGAGTACCGTCACTATACCGAGGGTACGCTTGTCCATTTAGTCTCACCTTCAGAGCAAGCGGATATAACTCTTTGTCGGCGGTTCTGTTAACTCTTTGGCTCATTTTACCCCCCTCTGAGTTAACTCGCCCCCATCGACTCCGAGGATTGGAGCCATTGGCTCGTTCCCCTTCACTGCTTCAACTGGGAGCGCGATTGGGCCGAACCTCAGCCCTCGCGCCAAGACGTTCTTGGCCGCGTTCTCATCCCTGTCCACGAGCGTCCTGCATTCAGGACACCAGACTTTCCTCTCTGCGCATTCGGTTACCTTTGAACCACATATCGCGCAGGTAGAGGATGTCTTCTGTGGGCGGACATATATTACTGGCAAACCCTCCCATCTGGCCTTGTAGTCTATCTGTCTCTGGAGTTCGGCGTAACTCCATGAGTTCAACTTGAAACGGTAGTTTGCTCCTTGGCCGTTGCCCTTACGGTAGAGCTTCCTGATTCCAGTTAATTCTTCCATGACGATCCCGAACTTCTTTTCCTTCGCTTGAGATGCTATGCTCTTCGATACCAGATGGAGAATTTGCGAAACCTTGTTCTTCTCCTTTCTGCCATACTTGCCATAGACCTTCCTTCTGATCCTCACATCGTCACGCTTGAAGTGGGACTTGACATCCTTGTAAGTGACCTTGATTCTGGTAGCTTTCGATAGGTCAATGACCTCGATTTTTCCGTCGCTTGATGCCGCAGTTACGTTATCGAGATTCCTGTCAAGCCCAATTAACCCCACAGGTTCTATCTGGGCCGTCTCTTTCGAGAAGGTGATGCTGATTGTGCGTTCAGTCATGCAGACAGACCTTGTGGTTAGGTCTGGGCCAGACAAGACTTCGAGCGTGTGTTGGTTGAGGTCGATGTAGTCGTAGTCATACGCTTTGATTGGAAGCCTGAGCCTGTCTCCTTCGACCTTGAATCCATAGCAGGTTGCGAGAACCAGTCTGCGGACATAGGGAACCTTTGGACTTTGACCTTTCTTGATCGCCCTTCTGTAATTTCTAAGTATCCCAACTGCTCGGCTTATGGCACAGAGCTTGTAGCATGAAGGAACAGCATAGCCAGAAAGAGAATGGTATGCCTTGAGCGACAGCGACTTCAGACTTGTGATATTCTCTCTCAGCCCGATGTAGACACACTCGTTAGTCATCAGTCTGAAGGATTCAAGCAAGTCAAGTAGTCTTTGAGACGGAACGTATCTTTGCTTGACAGCCTTGACAGAACGCACGGTCTTGGATGGTAATGGATTGTATTTAAGCCTAATGAGCCGAAGACGTAACAGAACCTTGTCGGCTAAACCTTATTATCGTTCGAGAGTGGGGTAGATGGAATGGCTGTAATTCAGAGAGTGGGAATTCAGAAAGCCGGAGTGGGCACAGCCATCTTCGATTTCTCGGTCGACCCTACCTTTGTCGCTTCTGGCAGCTATGTCATAGCGAAGGGCAAGCTCGCTGCGTACTTCGGCCCGGTTGCGAACCCGATTGCTAATGAGACCGTGACCTTGCTGGCTGATGGCAGTGTTGTGGCTTCTGGTCTGACCAGCTCTGGGGGCCTGTTCACGTTCAATTGGCAGGCAACCACTCTGGGGCAGCATGCTGTCCAGGTCAGGTACGACGGGAGCTGGGCCTATGATGGCTGCCAGACGGCCTCCATTGTGGTCGAGGTTGTCAAGCCAGGGGAGGAGTGGAAGGGATACACGAAGTACCTGCCCTACGCCGCCCTCGCGGGGATAACCGTAGTGCTCTTGTATATGGCTTGGAAGTGGATCTGATGGCGCTAGGAAGCAAGGCTTTGGGCGGGCTTCAGTCGCTCAACGAGAACACTCTCCTCAAGCCAGGCCAGACCTACGGAATCGATTTCCACCTGGGTGGTGTTTTAACTCCAGAGAAAGCGAGCGAGGTAGAGAAGGCACTCTACGCTCTCTCACCGAGGGGAGCGAAAGTCACCTGGGTTCAGGCCAGCGGGAATGTCGTCAGGCTTCAGGTCAAGGCTCCGGTGACTCTGTTCGACCCGATAACCATAGGCGTCCTAGCCAGTCTCATCATACCAGCGCTCACCACCATAGCTGGCTATGTGATACTCTACTTCATAGCCAACAGCGTCATTTCAGCAATACCGTCTTGGGTCTGGGTGGTCGTCCCCTTGGGTCTGGGCGCACTTGCCTTTTATTACTTGGCGCCCAAGCTTAAGGAATTCAAGAGGGAGATGGAGAAATGAGCTACTCTCTAGAGCAGAAGATAGCGAACCTGAAGGACTGGATCTCAAAGCGAAAGGGGCTCGCGGACGTGCCGTTCGCAGTCGTAGACAATGAGCCAATATCTCCGAACGACGCCCTCAAGATGCTGACCTCGAACCTGAACGTGGATGGTGTCGTAGCATCGCTGGAGACGCTGAACGTGGACCCGGAAGAGCAGGACTGGCTCTTGGCCGAGGCGTACTTCAAGAAGATGGCAGCCATGGAGAAGGGCCCTAGGGTCTACACGCTCTCCAGCCCATCTGCCACATCTCCATTAGAGACGCTACCCCCGACCATGACCTTCCAAGAAATGCTCGAGCACATACGCGCGAGGGACGCGATAGGTATCCAGCTCCTTGAGAAGCACGGCAAGTTGCTTGAACTGATGAGGTCCGGCTTCCCTTGACCAAGGTGCTGTTCTCCAGGGCGGACTTCGAGGACGCTACAAAATCGAGCGGACTGATGTTAGCACCTGCTATAAACTACTTTACCAGCAAAGGGCTGAGGGTAGACGACCTGGACGGAAGCAGGGCCACCAAGGCGAATGTGGACGCGTCGATCAGCTCGGAGAAGCCAGCGGCCATCATAAGCAACGGCCATGGCGACGACACGAGGCACACCCTCTTCAACTACGAGGTCGTGTACGAAACCTGCAGTTGCGATGAGCTCAACGGCGTGGAGATAGTGTACCTGTTTTCTTGCCTGAACGGGAGGAGCCTTGTGCCGGACGCCGTGGAGAAGGGAGCCAGGGCAGTCATAGGCTACAATCAGACCTTTGGGTGGGTGCAGACGGGCACGAACCCTCTGACGGACACCCATGCCTCTGGTACCGCCGAAGCGGTACAAGCTCTCGCAAAGGCAATAGCGGATGGGAAAACCGCTCAGGAGTGCGTGCAGGCATCTACTACGGTCTGGGACCAGCAGATAGCCAAGTGGCAGATGAGCAGCGACTCCTACGCTGCCGAGGTCTTGAAGTGGATGCTCTCAAACAGGAACGCGCAGGTCCTTGCTGGAGATCCGAATGCTAGGTTGTCAGTGCAGGGTCCGGCAATCCCAGCCATCCCAATCCCAAAAGGCGCGGCTATATCCGTAGTAGCGGGGCTTCTGCTGTTGCTGTTAGCAGCGTAAAGTCTTATTATCCAAGACCGCGCACAAGTGAAAGCAGATAGTCCTTGGTCAGGTACGAACTGGGTTCGTCACAGGCGACAGCACCCTTGACGGTGCTGGCTCCTGCCCAATTTGTGATAAATGCCATTTCGGCACCAGCACAGGCGAGATCTGGGGCATCAGTATCGATAAGTGTTACCGTGACCAATCAAGGTGGTGTCGCGGGCACCGCGACCGTGACCGTATCGCCTGGAGGAGGCGTAGGTTCTGCTGGCATCATGCCGATGGCATCGGCCATCATACCAGTCACCGTGGTCATGCCAAATGCGGACACAACCTTCACGGCAACTTGTGACTCCAGTTCCAAGAGTGTGACCGTTCAGCTTCTGGTATCAGTATCCACGTCGCTCACTCTCTCCTTGTCGCCGACTTCGGTGGCACCCGGGGGGAGCGTGAGCTTTTCGGGCGCATTGACTAGGAGCGATGGAGGCAGCGCATCCGGTCTGGCCGTGAGCGTCTATGGTGTGAGCGTGACTACGGGCTCAGGCGGAAGCTACTCTGGATCCTTCTCGGCACCCTCCTCCTCCACGACGATCACGGCTTCCTTCGCGGGCACGACACTGCTTCTCCCCTCCTCCGTTCAGGCTCCACTGACAGTCATAGGAGGAGCCCTAGTCTTCAACCTGTGGACTCTGGCTCCGTTCTTAGTTGCAGGCGTGTTCCTATTCCTCTCGGCGAGGCGATGAAGATGGAGAATAAGCCGACCTGCGAGGAAAGGCTGAAGGCGCCACCGCCCTGCGGGAAGGACATGAAGGAGATGGCCCCGTACGCCATGTGCCTCGCCCGGGAACTCAAGGCCAAGGGCATGCCTTGGAGAGATTCTTTACGAGGGGGTTGGAAAGAACTGAAACAAAAGTGTGAGATTCCCCGATAGAGAAAAGGGCATGGTCTAAACCTAGCGTTGCTGGTGTGGATCCTGAAGAAATGAGTCCATCAGCTCCATAGTCGCCCTAAACTGCCCTTCTTGATCGTCACCGCACTGGCCGCAACTTCGCTGGCAAATTGTAGTTGGAGTGTTCCAGGATTCGCACCATTGCTTAAAACTCCGGTAATCCTCGCAACGTAGTTTTGATTGGCAACCCCGATGCTTCCGGTTGCGGCATCTGATTGATACCCCACTAATTGCCTGTCTTGAATATTGTCAGTTCCCGCGGTTTGAGCGGCTAAGGGTATCTCGCGCCACCAAACAACATAGGTCGGCGAACTGGGGCCATTGATGTCCAATCGGATGCCCGTTGTCGTTGCTGCCGTTTGAAAAACCACGATGAATTCAAAGAGATAGTCGGTATTTGCCAGAACCGGGAAGGCAAGGCCGGCTACATCGGCTAATGTCGTCGTGGAATTCGATTGGTCTGCCGTTTTCTTGACTGTTGCTGGTCCCCCGCCAACCTCATCTGCGTAGGGAATCTTTCTCCAAGCCATGGGGTTTACCAGCCTCAGCCGTGGGTTTGCCCTGATTTACGAATTCCTCGTACTCCCCCTTCAAAAGCTCCCACTTGACGATCTCAAGGGCGAAGACAGCAGCGGGCAGGCTGATCTCGTGCTCCTTCAGAACCTTGACTATTGCATCCCTCGCCTCTATCGCCTCGTTTGCCTTCTCATTGAGGAACTGCTCCTCGAGCTCCTTGAGCTTGTCATCCAGCTTCTTCAAGAAGGTGTCGCGTTTTACCATGCCCTTCACCTACGCAACAAAGCAATAAAGATGGTCGTCCACGGAACTGTAGTAAACTTGGCCATCAACTGGGGAACTTGGAGCCGAGGCCTGCGGATCTATCACAGGATTCCTCAGTGCCTGCTTGTTGATCAGCAGTTCCGCGATGGCCTGCGTGTGACCGGATAGGGCATGCGCTGCGGGAGTCTGCGGATCCGCCAAAGTACCTGACAATCCAGCGACGGAAATCTCGTCAGAGCCGCCGTCTTGGTGGCTGGTCTTGTGGGCCCCCAAGTTGTGCTTATGGTCATCCCTTGTGGCAGCCGCACCAACGCCAGCGGAAGGGGTCTGAACTATGACATCCTGCGGAGCGTTGTTGCTCAGGGTGGCTACTTCATCCAGATAAGCGATTTTACGCCAACTCATCAGCCATCTTTTCAGGGGAACACATATAACCTTTGTTCAACCATGTTGAACCACAAATCTCCCGATTTCGGATCCACAGGGGGGGTTGGGCCATAGTAGATCTTTCCAGTACCCTTGAGCAGCTCCGCAATGATTTTCAACAAGGACTCCTCGGTAGCATCACCTTTCACCACGCTGACGCTCATCTGACCCCCACCATTCTTACGCTGGCTGTCCCTCCAAGGTCGCACTGGAGCAGCACGTCCTCGATCACTGCATGCTTCATGTCTATTGTGTAAGTCTCTGTCCGTAGGACGCGGTGTTGGTCGAAGCTCTTCTTTGTGTTCACTATGGCAAGGACATCGCCCGGGCCGTCGTTCACCAGGATGACGCTGAACCAAGGACCGTAGGGAGCCTTGACATACCGGGGATGATCTGTCACCGCAATCGGCTCGATGGGTTCTGTTATCCCCTCAGGCCTCCCCTCTTTCTGGAGTTCCAGCACATTGGCTAGAATCCCCTGAATGTTGAGTAGGGCGACTGTGTCTATCGGAGCGGCTAGGCGCTTGACATCCTTCTCCTTACTCAACCACCCGGTGCACCTCTATGCTACGCTCCTGTCCCTGCCAGTCCGTGTACTTCCAGACCTCAGAGTTATGGACTGGAGCCAGACCGCCGACCGCTGGGGCATTGGCCTTGAGGCAGAGCACGATCAGACCCCCCAAGACCATGCCAGCACCCAGAAAGAGAAGCCAGTCCCAGTCAGCCATCGCTCAAAGTGAGCGCCTAAACGCTAATAAACTTTGGCGACAGCAACAGTACGGATTGACCGTCATACACCGCTCCAAGTATTTCAATTGGATCAGGCACACGGAGCCGCTGTCGCCCATGGAGAGGCGCGGGAGGGAAAGAGGAAGCGGCGCTCAGCACCACGTCTCGCCTTCGACCTGGATGAAGTTCGGCCATGACAGGCGACATAGGAGCGTTGCGGAAGGTTGCAGTGTGATCTACGTCGGCTCAGCTGACGGCTACCTCTACGCCCTCAACCCCGACGGCACTCTCAAGTGGAGCTTCCTGACCGGAGACTACATCGATTCCAGCCCAGCCATAGGTCCAGACGGCACGATCTACGTCGGCTCAGAAGACGACTACCTCTACGCCCTCAACCCCGACGGCACTCTCAAGTGGAGCTTCCTGACCGGAGACGGCATCTACTATTCCAGCCCAGCCATAGGTCCAGACGGCACGATCTACGTCGGCTCAGACGACAATCGCCTCTACGCCCTCAACCCCGACGGCACTCTCAAGTGGAGCTTCCTGACCGGAGACTACATCTACTCCTCCCCAGCCATAGGTCCAGACGGCACGATCTACGTCGGCTCAGAAGACGACTACCTCTACGCCCTCAACCCCGACGGCACTCTCAAGTGGAGCTTCCTGGCCGGAGCCGACATCGATTCCAGCCCAGCCATAGCCCCAGACGGCACGATCTACGTCGGCTCATACGGCAATCGCCTCTACGCCCTCAACCCCGACGGCACTCTCAAGTGGAGCTACCTGACCGGAGACTACATCTACTCCTCCCCAGCCATGGTCTAAGACGGTCCAGAGGAAAGACATTAAAGCAGACGCGACGACTCTACTCGTAAATGGCAGAGGAAGAGAAAGAGGACCCTTTGTTGATGCTGTTAGAAGGGGCAATAGTAGTGGACGAAGCGATAGCGAAGGATCCAACACTTCCTTGTACGTGTATCCGTACTGATGATAAAGAACTCTGTTGGCATGCGGGCCTGATCGGAACTTTATCACCATCGCAGAGAGGCCCGGTCGGTCAACCTGGGCCTTATTGTCCGACGAAGATCTATAAGGAGTCTCCCCGGCTGAAGGAGAGGCTGGAGAAGTTCCGCGAAGCAGTTCAGGAATGCAAGGGGATCGCACTTGGGCCCGAAAGGTATAAGTGTCTCAGCCAAGCATTCGAGAAGAGAGAGATCAAAGTATGAGCGAAGAGAAGCCACCAGTCACGGTCAGCGTGCCAGAGTACTGCAAACTGCTCGACGAGGCGATAGACGACGAGGGAAAAGCTCAGGGCATGTACGATTTTCTGCGGGAGGCGGCTGTGGGAAAGGCTTTCTTCGACATCTCCGACATCGCTGTGTGGCCCATCCTCGAGGACGAGAAAAAGCACAAGACCACGCTGGAAACACTCAGATCTCACTTGTGTGGTAAGTAGGGGGCTGAGCGGTTCTCTATTTAAGCCATTCGTCCTACCGAAAGACGTTTATCAAAAATAAACGGAAAGAGTTAAATGTCCATTTAGTCACCCTATACCATGACGAAGAGGAGCAAATGGTACCCTGCTCAGTGGAGGAAAACATCTTCTTGTTTGAAGGGAGATTTGACAGCTCTCGGAGCCAAATCGCTGTGGCACATTGTCGAGAGAAATCTCAATAGTGTGAAGACGGACGGAAGAGATTTTGTCTTCATTCACAGAGGCAAACTCTATGTTCTGATGAGCTATGCTCAGAGCGTAGGAGATGAACCCATGGTGCTGTTACTCAGAGCTCCGCTTGATGCTGTGAGGACGCGAGCCGTGATATAGCCATGACTGAGAACAAGAAGCACCAGTGTAGATGGTTCAGGCGGCGACGTTGCTGGCAGAAGGGCAAGACCGTCAAGAAGAGCGAATGCACACCCTGTCTAGTGGCCCTTCTCATACGTGCCAGATTTGGGCAGAAGCCGTTCAAAATGAAGAAGTTTCCGTACCTGCTCAAAGATGGGAAGCGGTTCGTAACGGTGGAGTAGATGGACTGGAGTTTCTTGGAAAGAGGAGGTTGGAAACGCTTGCCTCTGAAGGAGGAAGGGGAGCTCTGGGCGTCATATAGGTTGTGCATGGGACTGGCAGATGTCTGTAATGACCTAGCGAAGCTCTGTTCTGATCCTAGTTCCGCCAAGGAATTCAGGTACAAGGCAAGCGTGTTCAAAGCACTAGGGAACATCTTCGTCCCTTCAAAGAAGGTAGCAGGTGCCTAATTGAATGGTCCATTTCATCAAGAGCGGAGGCATCAGTCTATCGGGTGGGGAACAAATCGTACTGATCATAAAGTCATGGCAACGCGGCGGGTGGCGAGCATACTTCAAGGAACGAAAGAAAGAAGCTGAACGCTATCACTGGGAGCCTGAGCTACTAAGGGACTGGATAGATGGTGGAAAGAGGTTGCAGGAGTTCGAGAGAAAGCATAGGGTCAGGTTCATCGTGAAGGAACTCAACGGATCCTCTGAAGTCGTCGGTTTCAGGAAGGTGCCAAGGTCAAAATGAGCGTAGCGGAGCAAAAGGCGCTGTTCGAGCTGATGGAATCCGAGGCGGACGTAAAATACTTCCTCGGCAAGGCTGACATGCCAGGCATCATCATAACTAGCGGGCCCTTTCGGGCTCCATTTGCGGGCAAGGGGGATTACACCCTTTGGTTTGGTCCAACGGACTGCCTAATAGGTCGCTGGAACTTCACATCCCTGAAGAAGGCGAAGGAAGGGGCTCTCGAGATCCTTTCCAAAGCCAAGGTGCATATGCTAGTCAGAGTGGAGCACAAGCATGGGAAGACGGAGTTCCTCGAAGTCCACCCTGAAAAGGAAGAGGTACGATTGAGGGCCTAGATTGACCAAGATTGATACGGTCCTTGTCGGCGCGAAGGACACCACGGTGGAGCACTACAAGAACATAGTCGGCACTTTCGAGGGCATGACCGGCAAGAGGCTCGAGAGCGCCACCGCAGAGGACATCCTGAAGTTCCTCGAGAAGGGCATGGAGGAGAAGGGCTGGAAGAGGATGACCGTCCTGAACTATCTGACCACGCTCAGGAACTGTCTCCGGCTCATAGGCCGGGCCCAGGTCGCTGAGGATCTGAGGGCCCACGTCAAGCGCTTCAGCAAGATGAAGTGGGAGCCGAAGGTCCAGGTCTACATCCCGCCCGAGGTCGCGCTCAGGATGATCGAGGTCGCGCCCAAGGTAGCCGAGAGGGAGCACTGGGAGAAGAGGGAAGACGCCCTGTTCATAGCGGTCGCCGCCTTCACGGGCCTGCGCCTCAGCGAGATACTGAGCATAAGGGTCAGGGGCATCGACTTCAAGGAGAGAACGATAAAGCCGGAGGCCCGCAAGTTCAGGGAGGAGAGGGGGGAGACTGGCGGGGAGGGCGGCAAGGTGGTGATGAACGAGCTCACGGCCAGCCTCCTGAGGAAATACATCAGGGACAACGGGCTGAAGGGTGACGACCCCATCTTCACTCAGGACCCGACAACTTACGAGGAGCACATCAAGCTGATAGCGCAGGAGGCCGGGGTGGAGAAATGGAAGGCAGTCCACCCTCATCTTTTGAGACATAGCCATGCAATATCGTGGTTAAGAGCGACCAGGGCGGGCAAGGGGGACATCGAGACCATGAGGGGCCAGATGGGCTGGAAGGACGCGGGGAAGATGATCATGGTGTACGGCGACTTTGCGATAGAGGAGCGCAAGAAGTCCTACGACGAGGTATTTCCATGAGCCAAACCAAGAACTCGTATCGGTCCAGCTTGGTTATCCTAGCCCTTCTGACATTGCTATACTTCTCCTACCCATACCTTCTCAAGTCGCTGTTCGTAATGACCGAGCCCCCGGACTGGTTCACAAAAGTAGTACAACTGCTCTTTGTTTCTGGAGTTGGCTTCCTCGGCTACAGGCTGGTCGCAGAGATCTTCAGGCAGGCGATCATGCGGGCGAACGGGCGTGAGGTCGACATCATAATGTTCAGTGGTCTGCTCAAAGTGGTGGTTCTGGTGCTCTGGGGGCTCGCTACGCTCTCCCTGTTCTTCGACCTTGGTATGATGCTGACGGCAGTCGGGGCCTTCAGCGGGTTGCTCTTAGGCTGGGCACTCCAGGCCCCGATCTCCGGCATAGCAGCCTGGGTCATGATAGTGCTCAGGCGGCCCTTCAAGATAGGGGACCGAATCTCCTTCCCTGCTACGGGCCTCATAGGCGACGTTCTGGACATAGGCATGATGTACACGACCCTCAACCAGGTGGGCGGCACGGTGGGAACTGAGGAGGCGTCGGGCAGGACGATACTCGTGCCGAACGCGACGCTCTTCGGCAACGTGATAGTAGACTTCACCCAAGGGGGGGACAAGGACAGCTCCTTCGTCCTAGACGAGATTGTGGTCAGAATAACCTACGACTCGGACTGGGCGGAAGCGGAGAAGATACTGATTTCAGCGGCTGCCGAGGTCACAAAGGACATCATAAAGAAGACCGGGGTCAAGCCGTACGTCAGGTCGGACTTCTACGACTACGGGGTCTGGTTGAGGCTCAGGTACATGGCCCCGGCCACGGAAAGGCCTAAGGTCAGCCACGAAATAAACAGGCGGATCTTTGACCGCGTCTCCGAGAGCAAGGACGTGGACTTTGCCATCCCGTACGTGTACTCGTACAAGACGGCGGTGAACAAGGAGGGGGAGAATCGGCGATGAGGCGCGAGCGGAGCTGCTCCACACCCAAGATGTCTGGTGAGGCAAAGTGAATGGAAGAATCAAAGTCGCCGAAATGTTCTGCGGAATCGGGGGGTTCAGGCTCGGACTCGAAAGAGCGAATCTTGCGCTGGCAGAACAAGAAGGACGGGGTGGTCCTAGACGACACGGTACCGAGCCTCCGGGCGAGCGGTGGCACGGACATAAGGAAGAAACCCTACGTTGTGTATGGGCCAACGACATCGACAGGCACGCCTGCCAGGTCTACCGGAAGCGCTGGAACGACGGGACGCTCGTTGAGGGGGACATTAGGGCCGTGGATGCCAGCTCGATCCCGGACCACGAACTCCTCACGGCGGGGTTCCCCTGCCAGTCTTTCAGCGTTGCTGGAAAGCGTAAGGGATTTGCCGACACTCGAGGCACTCTCTTCTTTGAAATCGCGCGGGTTCTCGAACACAAGAAGCCCCAGTATCTACTGCTCGAAAACGTGGAGGGTCTTCTTAGTCACTCGAATGGACAGACTTTCCAGAAGGTTCTTGAAGTTCTCTCCGACCTTGGGTATCTTCTCCAATGGCAGGTTCTCAATAGTAGGGACTTCGGAGTCCCGCAGAATCGGAAGAGGGTGTTCATTGTCGGACATCTTGGAGGACAACCCAGACCCCAAGTATTTCCTGTCGGAGAAGTTGGTGAAGTATCTTCTAGAGAGGCAAATAGTGAACCCGAAAGCGGGGAAGCATCTGCTCTCGAAGCCAGTTACGAAAAAACCAAAAATCTGAGCAACATGATAGATACAACTGGAGCATTAACAGGGGGGGGCCATAGTGGTGGATTGCATTCTCAAATGACAATGATCTACGACGGGCACCACAAGCAATTCACTGAGAAAATGGGAACGCTGACAGGCCGAGAAAACAGACAGGGAACCAACTGGCTAATAGCAGGGAACACGAAGATTAGGCGATTGACACCGACGGAATGCGAGAGACTGCAGGGGTTCCCAGACGGCTGGACGGCGACGGGGATCACCGCCGAGGGAGAGCCAGTCGGCATCTCCGACACGCAGAGGTACAAGATGCTGGGCAACGCCGTGACCGTGAACGTGATCGAGTCCCTTGGGCGCAGGCTCCTGGAGGCGGGCTGGTAGGTTGGATGTATTCACCAAGGAAAGGAGGAGCGAGATAATGTCGAGGATACACCAGCCGACCAAGCTGGAGGCGGGGGTGCACAACTGGCTCTGCGGCTCGCACATCAGGCACAGGATGTACCCGGACGTGGAGGGGAGGCCGGACATAGCCCTGCTCCGGGACGGGGGCGAGCCAGTCTACGTCTTCGTGGACGGGTGCTTCTGGCACTGCTGCCCCCTGCACTACCGCAGGCCGAAGTCGAGGCAGGAGTTCTGGGTCCCGCACATCGAGGGGTCCAACAGGAGGAGGGAGGAGAGGAGGGCCAAGCTCCCCTACAGGCACATCCGCGTCTGGGAGCATGAGGTACGCGACGGCTCGTTCAAGAGGATTCTGGACTTGGAACTAAACTCCTCTGGTGCGTCTCTCTCTAATGTTTTTGTGGTGAAGTGACCGTCTATGCCTGTCAACCACATTGACAAGAAACGGTTGCGCTTTAGAGATGAGTGGCTTGCTGCCAAGATTCTGAGGAACCTAACGGCCCCGGGACCGAGCAACTATCCAACTAAGGTCGCAAGGTACATGGGCATGTCCAGGCAGGCAGTTTCCAAGTACGGAGACAAGTTTGTGAGGATGGGCTATGCCAAGAAGATCCCCTTCGGGTTGGCAGTCTCCTATGAGATCACGGAGCTTGGCAACGATTTTCTCTCTAGGAGTGAGAGAGGGGAGCCCCAGCAGGAACTCGGATATATGAGGTTGCATCACTTCGGCCTCAAATTTCCGGTGCTGGAAGGCCCGAAAACCGCGGTGGACTGGCATAAGGTCGAAGGAATCAATAATTGGGGGAAATTCGTGGGAACGGAGCGAGGAACGAGGGTTGAGCTGATAGAGGGGAAGGAGCCGAAGCTGATCGTCTGGGCAGAGACTTTGACCGGCCCGGACACCGAGATCGAGGAAATGATCCTGGACGCGACCGTGGCGTGCGTGAAGGTCTCCAACTTCGTAGCGAACAAGTACGGCATGCGCCTGGGGGACCCCAAGATGGTCCCCAAGCCCCACTACGCCTTCCCCTCGAGAGACGCGGACCAGCTCGCCCGAAAGGTCCAAGTCACTACGCCGATAGGAGCACTAGACGAGTCCGAGAGATATGGAGAGGATGAAGTATGGAAGGCGAGGATAGCACGTGCTAGAGTCGAGATGCCACTGACTCTCGAGAGAGTGGAGAGGGAGGTCGAAGCCATGAAGCAGGGACAGCTCACGGTCGAACAACTCGTGAAGAGTATGGCGGATCTGATTCCCTACATGGCCAAGATGCTGGGACTGATCGCAGAACAGTACGAGGAGCAAAAGCCTAAAGAACCGCCCGAGTACAGAGGATAAAGATGGAAGGAACGGCGACCATCCAGATCTCCATGCCAGAAAGACTGAAATGCCCCTATTGCGGTAGTGAGGACATCATAGAGTTCTTGGGGAAACTCACTTGTCGGAACTGCTGGGGAGAGGTTAGGGTAAAATGGCACGAGCGGTACGTCAGCAACTCATAAATACCATACCAAGAAACGCTTTCTGTCCCTGGTGTGGCGAGATTGGTCAGCTCTTCAGGACAGACAGGAACGCGTACTACTTCAAATGCTCAAATAAGAAGTGCGGGGTCAAGGTCCACTTGCAGAGGGTGAATGGAGACGACTGAACCCGAGGCCGACACAAAGCCGGAGCAAACAGAAAACTCCGCACCCACTCCGGCAGTGGAACCAGAGGAGTTAGGCTCGCGCGAGCCCAAAGCGTTACAGTCTGAGGTCGAGACCGGAGTAAAAGTCGAAACGCAAGATCACTCCGCTCTGGGGGAGACAGTCCAGCCTGAAACTGAAACTCTTAAATCAGACGCAGAGCCAATCCCAGGCATGCCTAGGCTCACCGTCTACCTGAAGGACGGAGACGAGAAAAGCCCGGCCCTGTCCAAGCTCAAGAGGATGAAGGTCAAGTTCGAGCAGAAGCCCCTGAGGGGAAGCCCCTTCATGGCGGACACCGAGACCTACGAGAAGACGATGAACGAGTCCCCCTCGCCGCTCTTCTGCGTAGAGTTCGAGGGCGGGGCGAGAGAGTGCACGCTGAAGATCAACGACATCAAGAAGCTGGTGAGTCAGGGACTCCTATGAACGCTGAGCAGGTCCGCGGGCTCTACAGAAAACTCGAGGCCATAGGGTGCGACTACTACAGGGAGCACTTCTCAACCGCTATCTTGGCCAGAGTCTTTAACGAACATGAAAAGGAAACCAGCCTCGTTGCCGAGCCAGGTGTTGAGGACGACGACCTTGGTGCCTAGCCTCTCTTCTATCCTTCGGCGCAGGTAGTGGGCCTTCTTGGAAGTTATGCCAGGCACGAAGATGTCCCTGCCGTTCCTGTGCAGGCGCCGCAGGATCTGAATGGGTATCTCTACCCGTTTCAGGTTCACGGATACTTGGCCGACATTGGTGGAGATGTAGATGCTCTTGTCGGACCTCTCAATCAGGGGGGAGACGCCCATGTCGATGAGTTCGCTGAAGCTCAGCGGGATGCTCTTCTGGAGCAGCTTCAGTTTGGAATGGACCTCATCGCTGACCTTGATCCTGTGGACCACGGGGGCCCCTTATTGACGGTAGGCTTATATCACTTCCAGCCAAAGAATGAAACCAAGAGGTCAAATAGACAATGCCTGCAAGAATTCTCGGAGGGGCAGCGGAAGTCTACTTCAAGCCGACCACGGGACAACTGGTCATCAGGAAGATAGGCCTGAACACGACCAGCGACGCCTGGAGAACCAAGACGGTCCCGAGGACGGTGATCTTTGCGGAAAAGATGAAGGGCAAGGCCATTTCATCTGGATGCAAGGGCAAGAAGTGGGCACCATTCAAGAGCTGCCTGAGAATGGCTGGAAAAGCTGCCTGGAAATAGGCGGCTCTTCAGCTGAAATAGTGAGGGGCTTTGGGATCGGCCCCTCAATCTCTTTTTTTCTCGGCATTAAGCTTAAATCATTAGACCTACAGGTAGTGCCCAATGCAAGTAATACCGACTCAAACCGAGGCGTACAAGCTTGTGAAGGACGGAGCATCAGTAGCGGGTGGCTTCTTGGGCGCGGAGGTCGTTGGATCCTTCGCAACCGGGATAGTCTACTCGGCTAACCCTCAGATCAACTTGCTCACCAGGGCGGTTGCGAAAGGTGTGGCAGCGTCGGTACTCTTCCTGAACAAGGGGGGCTACTCCGATGTCACTACACTGGCTGGGGTTGGGGCTGCGGCCTCGCTGGTTCTGGACGTGGTCAACCAATTCGTGCCCGCTCTGACATCATCCCTGCAGGGAAAGGCGTATTCGACTGGTCTGGCTCTGGGAAGGGCAATCCCAATTCCAAGGTAGGCAAGACCTCGGTAAGCGTTAAATTTGGTGCCTGCCTGATTAGTTAGGCTTGGTGTTCAAGGGAGTCCTTCTAGCGACGAAGAGCTGTCCCTTCTGCAAAATACAAGAGGACAGGCTCCAGAAGGAGATTGAGTCCGGGGAAATCAAGATCCTCTACATCGAAGACAGTGAGGAAGCAAAAAAGCTGGCTAAGGCCTTCAACATAAGTGCCGTACCCACGATCTTGGGCGTGGCTAGGAACAAGGAGGGCAAGATAGGCTTCTGCACGATAGACACGAAGGCAGGCAAGGTTCTGGAGTGCAAGGAGGTAGAGGGTGTGGATCTTGGCTGAATGCAAGGTCATTTGTACCGACTCTGGAGAGGAGTTCAGGTTCGCAAAAGACGCTGAGCTACTGGAAAGGGTGAAGGAAGAGGTAGAAGATGGTCTGAAACACACTCTGAGCTATTACAAGGACAAGATACCCTCCGCCTCTCACTATGCTCAGCTGAAAACTGACAGAACCCTATCCGGATATGTGGATTTCAGACCCACCGAGGGTGCTATAAGTCCAAGTTCGATTTCCTTTGACTGCACTCCAGACACCTGCGCCATTGAGGGAGAATTCGTTCTGAAAGGCAAGAAGACGGAAAGGAAGAAGGAGGACCTAATCATACCAGGATTTCCTCATCAGTGCGAATTGACAAACATACATTTACACGAGGGGGAAGGGGCTTGGATCAAGGAGGCTGAGACGCATGTTCATTTTGCATGTGTGGCTTGGCCAACAGAGGTCAAGGAGATAGTGACCCGAATGATCACTTTGATGGGAGAGGGCAAGGTGAAGTTCAAGGAATGAGCGACTCGAAGGATGCGATTAAAAAGGCAAAGCTGGAGCTCGCTAGGCAGATGGACGCGCTTAACCTGGCCGAGTCTTGCGTATCTTTCGCCCAGAACCCGAATCTGAACGACCTTAAAAAGATACTCCAAGGAGCTAAGAGGCTAAGGAAAAGATGACCGAAGTAAGGTACGTGGTCTGCCTATACTGCGACAAGTCCCACTTAGATGAGACTAGGTTCAAGTGGGAGGAGATAGACCCTATGGGCTGGAAGTACCTGCAGGTCAGAGAGGGAGGGGGGAAGAGAAAGCCGAACCCCGGCGAGCCGGAGAAGCACGGCAGGGGACAGGGCTACGGAGTGGGGTTCAGGGTCGTGCCGGAGAAGTACAAGACCATCCCTGAGATGTTCATGGACCCGGAGCTCCAGCCAGTAGCCGAGAACATGAAGAGGAGGCTCCTGATCATAGTGAACTCGTGGCTCGAGCACGGCTACATAGCGCCGGAGGAGCTGGGGCTGAGGAGGTAAGGACGATGTCTCTGAACATTTCCGACGATGAGTGGACCCGGACATGGGACAGATGGTCGAAGGGGGGCTGGGAGCAGTGCCTCCTCAGTCAGAAGGAACAGGTGGCAGGTGTGGGCAAAGCGGCAGGGGTGGATCAGGAGTGGGACTATGCAACTAAGCAGTGGGGCGAAGTAGCGGACTGGATCAGCAGAGAGCTGGATCTCCAGATGGAGAACACGGACTGGCCACGAATGACCCGGGACCAGCAGAGCAGGGAGCTCGAGAGGATCCTGAAGGTAGCAAGGGACTCAGGCGAGTACTGGTGCGACAAGTCTTGGGGCTACGAGGAGAGGCCTGCGAAGATAGAGGCGGAGCCCGGGAAAGAGGATGCCGCCTTCATAGCGGAGAGGCTCATGGAGCCACTTCACAGGGAGCGCCTGGCCTTCTTCGGCATGATGAAGGACGAGTACAGGAAGGGGCAGCAGACAGCATGCAAGGGGGCGGTGTCGAACACGCTGGTGAACTTCGACCTCTGCATGAGGTCAAAAGTGCGAGAGCTAGGCCTTCAGGAACCCACTCAATAGAACACGTCGTTGATCAGCTGAGCGAAGCGACTGACCATGTCGGACTTATGGAAGCTGGCCTGAACACTCACAATGGGCTTCCCCATCTGGACAAAGAAATGGGGGCGACAGACATTGACGCACTTCTCCTCCTCGCTGGGTTCATGCTCACAGCAGTATCCAAGATAGAGCTCCTTGTACTCGCCCGGGGCTGGGGCTCTAGCAGTTGTGTTCAGGGTCTTGTTTGGCCTGCCAAGTGGGTCCACCTTGTCCACGACCACTGAAGAGCTCCAGTAGAAGTCCTTGATCCTAGGGTGCGCGAAGTCAATGAGACACGACTTCTCATCCTCCTGCTTGCGCTTGATGACTACACCATGCTTGAGTAGCTCCTCCTCTACCTGACGGCAGGTGTCATCTTGGAAACTCTCTTCTATGCCGAGTTCGGTCAAGTCAGTCCCTCTTGCACTCAGGTACCTCTAAAGACCAATCGAGCCCAGACCACCGAGCTTACCACGTTCCAACTTGCACTCATTTGGAAGCTCCATATCGAGAAGTCCAAGACTCTTCAGGTCCCTGATCATGGCACAGGTCTTCTCAGTGATGTAGCCGGGGTCCGGAAAAGTCTTGCAGGCTATCTCTCTAAGCACGTCCATGTTCTCCTCGAGGGCCATGCCCACGGTCCTATCATCTATCTTCTTCGGAAGCGCTTCAAGGTGCTTGTTTTGCAGCTCACAGATCTCCTTCAGAAGGGACCTGTCCTCACCTGAAGCAGCTACTTGTCTCCATCCAGGCTTCCACCTTTCCATTGCGGAAGGAATAAAGACCCACTCGGCATATAAGACTTGAATTGGGAGGCCAGAACTACAGAAGGGGTCGAGCCTTTGAGTACTCCGTCATGAGGCATCTCAGAAAGGGCAACTACTTCGTCACAAGGTCATCCGCTTCGCACGGCACTTTCGACCTAGTGGCCCTCAAGCCGAAAACCGTTCTGCTGATCCAGTGCAAAGTCAGAGGTTACCTGTCCAAGTCAGAGAAGGAAGAGATGCTTCGGGACAGTGAGGTCGCAGGAGGGATTCCCGTTCTCGCTTTCAGGAATAACAGGAGGAGAGTGGTCTTCAGAGTAGTGGCAGAAGAGGACACAACCTCCCCAACGGGACTCGCTCAACGTCAGGTCATACTTTGATGGAGAAGCGTTTTTAATCCAGGCCCAAGCGGATTAGTCATGGCAGATGTCGAATACGTATCCTGTCTCTATTGTGGTCGCAGCTTTAGCAGGATAACCAAGACGGGGGAGGAGCGCCGCTTCAAGTGGATGGACGTGGACCCAATGGGCTGGAAGTACCTTCAGATCAGAAGGGGAGGGGGGAAGAGGCCCTACGAACCCGGAGAGGAGCGAAGGAAGGGAGTCGGGCGTGGGGGCAACCCGGG